>Ga0123354_10021125_pt1 | contig 10255 bp, 9 predicted proteins | sample TergutLab28metaG_2_FD_97872 | JGI IMG/M metagenome (GOLD analysis project Ga0123354, IMG submission 97872) | Labiotermes labralis P4 segment gut microbial communities from Petit-Saut dam, French Guiana - Lab288 P4 | ecosystem: Host-associated > Arthropoda: Insects > Digestive system > Gut ...
GGCAAAGGTCGTGCCGTGGCTGGACGTGGACTCCAGACGGATTTCGCCGCCGAAGCGGTGGGCCACTTCCGAGGCCAGCGCCAACCCCAAGCCGAAACTTCGTTTGCGTCCGGATTCAGACCCATGGGAGAAGCGTTCGAAGACGCGCTCTGGATCCATGCCGGCGATGCCGTCGCCGTGATCCGTCACGCGGACGACAGCGGTTTCGTCGACGGCCTGGACCGAGACCTCCACCGTGCTCCCCGAGGGTGAATGTTGAATGGCATTATCTACAATTGCCACGATCGCCCTTGTCAAAGAGGTTTCTGGGACAGAAGCCAGGATCTCGGAGGGTGCTTGGAGACTGATCTCGATCTGTGCCTGTTCGGCGACCGCATTCAGTGACGTGACGGCCGCACGCAGGCAGGCCACCACAGAAGTTCTTGTCCCTTTCTGGACGGGGGTCCCCTCGACAGTGAGGAGCATGTCGTCGAGGACACGGGCCATGTTGGCTGTGTCATTGTGGAGTTGTTGGACCACGTCGTCAATCGGTTTGTCGCTGTCCAGGCGTCGTTGCAGGATCTGGACCCGGGATGAGAGGGCTGTCAGGGGGGTACGCAGCTCGTGGCTGGCGTCGGCCACGAAGTGACGTTGAAGCTCTAGGGCTTCGGCCAGCGGCTTGGCGGCGCGCCTGGCCATGAACCAGGCCACCAGCGAGGTGAGGATCGGGCTGACGATGGCCAGGATCACCAGCGTCCAGATCACCTGAGAGGCGTCCAGCCATCCCCGGCGGGGGGGACGTACTGTGAAATGGCCGTTCTCGGTGGCGATTTGGTATCCCGGGGGGACTTGGACGGCGTTGACCATCGCGATGATGATGAGGACCAGACAGCCGATGAAGACCACGGATCCAGAGGCGGCGGCGACGGCGACTCCCACGGAGACTGCGGCGTGGCGTACTTTTTCGTCGTCGGTGGCGGCCTGGGCCCGGTTACGGGCCTGACGGCGGGTGATGCGGGGTTTGTCAGTGGGGTGGGTGAGGGTCTGCGCGGTGGTTGGGGCCGGGGTGCGGCGGGGAGTACGGGGGGAGGGGCGCGTGGAGCCTGCGGCGGTGGGCCGGGCACCGATGGTTGTGAACACGGGTACGGGGACCGAGCCGGGGGGAGGGGGTGGGAACGAGGATGAGGAGGGCGTCGGGGGTGTGGGAGTCGATGATTGTGTGGCGGTAGTTGTGGGTGTGGATGGTGGGGTGGGTGTGGATGGTGGGGTGGGTGTGGATTCGGATGCCGCGTCACCAGTTGGCGAGTCGGTCTTCGTTGTCGGCGGGGTTAGCGGGTCATCCTCCCGATGATCCGCCGGCGCGTGGACGGGGGACTCGTCTGATGAGGTGACGGGTTCTCGGCTTGCGGGTTGTGCGAGGACCAGTGGTGGATTCGGGGTTCGTGGGGGGGTTGGTTGTACTCCCACGTCGGTGGTGCTCATGAACCATCTCCGAGGCGGTAGCCCTGGGCTCGTACTGTTTCGATGAGGTTGTGCTCGGTCTTGCGGCGGATGTAGTGGACGTAGGTGTCGACTGTGCCGGGGGTGTCGTCGGCAGAGAAGATCGTGGAGAGGATTTCGGCGCGGGAGAAGATGTGTTCGGGGGATTCGGCGAGGAGGGCCAGCAGGCCGGACTCCGTGCTGGTGAGGCTGATGCGGTCGCCAAAGGGGTCGTACAGGCTTTGGGTTTCGGGGACAAACAACCAATCACCGATGTAGGTCTTACCGGTTTCAGCAGCGAAACCACGGCGCATCGCCCGAAGTCGGGCCAATAATTCATCGAAATCAAAGGGCTTGGTCAGGTAGTCGTTGGCGCCACCGTCGAGGCCTGAGACCCGGTCGCCGACCGACCCCAGTGCAGTCAGCATTAAAACGGGGGTTGTGATACCAGCTCGCCGTACTGCTTGGATCACGGCGACCCCGTCCATGCCCGGGAGGCGGCGGTCTATCACCATGACATCATAATGGGCGTGCAGGGCCCGGTCGAGGCCCTCCTCCCCCGTGGCCGCATGATCCACGTCGTAAAACTCCTGGAGGACCTCGACCACCATGTCGGCAATGGCCTGGTCGTCCTCGATGAAGAGCAATGTGGGGTTCATGAGTCCATTCTTGTCGGATTTCTCTCAGAAAGCACTCAGCGTGCTGGGTCCAGTTTAACCCGGATGCACCGATCCATTGCTGCTGCGCGACCCTGTGGAGGCACGCTGGCTCGTCGGGCGTCGCTCAACAGACGTCCAGTCTGCCTTCACGCCACCCGCCGACCCATCGCACCCCCACAGTGTCGCTCGCGACGCAAGCGATCGGTTCATTCGGGTTTAGCCCGGATGCACCGATCCATGGCTGTTGCGCGACGCTGTGCAGGCACCCTGGCTCGGTGGTGGTCGCTCAACAGCAGTCCAGTCAGCCCCTCACGCCACCCGCCGACCGATGGCACATCCACAGTGGCGCTCTCGACGCTGGCTATTGGTTCATCCGCACTTCGGAGGTAAGGTCATTGGGGACGCGGGCCTCGGGCGCGGGCATGAGTCCGACACGACCATCGGTTGCAGACAGCCCCCGTATCGGTCGGCCTCGCGAGCTGGCATGAATTGGTTAGGCTGAGCAGTATGAGCATCATTGTTGACACGCCCCGAGTGATGGTCCGGACTGTGGCAGTTGGACCAATGAACAATAACGTATATCTCTTGACGGTGAAGGAGACGGGTGGCGGGATTCTGATCGACGCGGCCGATGAGCCCGATACGATCGACCGGCTGATCAGACAGGCCGCTGAGGAGACAGTACGGGAGAACTCCGTGGTTGGATCGGATCGCCAGGCTCGTACTGTTGAACTGATTATCACCACCCACTCCCATGCCGACCACACGTCCGCGTTGGCTGACATGGTCGTGAGAACTGGAGCGCGTACAGCTGCCGGGCGCGAGGATGTGGCCCAGATCGAATCCTTCACCGGGGTCGCGACCGATCTGGTGCTCGACGACTCAGGCAGCCTGGGGATTCCCGGATTGAGCCTGACGGTGATCGGATTGCGAGGTCACACCCCTGGATCGATCGCATTGGCGTACTGCGAAGAGGGCTGTCCGGTCCATCTTTTCTCTGGTGACTCCCTGTTTCCTGGTGGTGTCGGGAACACGAATCAGGACCCCGCCCGGTTCGCCAGCCTGTACGCGGATGTCGTATCCCGCTTGTTCGACGTCTACCCCGACGACACAATCGTGTGGCCCGGCCACGGCAACCCGACCACCCTCGGCACCGAACGCCCCCACCTTGGTGAATGGAAACAACGTGGCTGGTGAAGTGAAGAGCGATTTCACGCAGAGGATTGCGATGACACGAGCATCTGTTGGGTTGATTTGTGCTGGCTCAGTCTTATGGGCGGTGCCGCTTCCGGTTGTGTTTTCGCTGGAAGGGCGCATGGGTGACGTCATGCCAACGTGGTTGTTTCTGATCGCGTACGCCGTCAACCTTGTCGGAATGGTCTTGCTCATGTTGGGGCTCAGGGGAGTTCCTGATAAGCCTGACAATAATGGTGTTGTTCATCATCGAGGTCCCGTACTGCTGATCTGGTTCGGCGCCGTCATCATCGTTGTCGCTGTGGTGGTGTTCTTCGTCCTGTTGGGCATCGTCGGCGTTGTGGGACTGTTTGGCCTGTTTTTGCCGGTTGGTTTCATCGTCGCGCCCATCGTCGCCCTGGGAGGATTCGGCGTGACGTTCGGCCTGACAGCGCCGCCAGCCATCGTGGGCGCTGTCTACCTCTACCAGGGCATCACCTTGTTGGTCAGCCGACGAAAGCAAGAGCGTAAACAACGTCTCATGACTCACCCGATACCGATGACCACCTGGGACATGCCAACGTGGCAATAGTGGTTGGTGCTCGGTGACTCCTCCGTTGCCGTCACACTGAGCGGTTTCATAGGATGTGCATCTTCACCCGTTGATTGCGTTGATGGGGGACGGCACGGATGTGGAATGCCGCGGGAGCCAAACACATGTCGAGATCGTTCAGGACAAAGGGGAGACCAGCAAGAAGGCTCGCTGTTTCCAGTGCAATTCCCATTGTTCCTCTGAATGTGGGAGTCGTCAACCCGATCCAGTGGAGCCCGCATGATCTCAGCTTCTGTCGTTCGTGAGGATTTGTTAGTTGTCCGGCATCCCGAGTGATGAGGCCGTTGAAGTCATTGTTGCTCATCTTGTCGAACAGTGGAAGATCCTTCAACCCGGATGCACCGATTACGGGCGTCGCGAGCGACGCTGTGGGGGTGCGATGGGTCGGCGGGTGGCGTGAGGGCAGACTGGACGTCTGTTGAGCGACGCCCGACGAGCCAGCGTGCCGGCACAGGGTCGCGTAGTAGCCATGAATCGGTGCATCCGGGTTCAACCCTGACCATTTCCGTTCGTTGGTCGTCGAGAACTCGTGATTGACGAAGATGACACGTAGTGGTTCCAGTGCGGCCACCGTGACGTTTTCGTCAAGAAGGAATTTCACTTTAAGCGACTTTTCTGACTTTCGAACGAACCTCTTCGTCAAAGCTCAAGGCATCAAGGGTTGCTGCTTCGGTGGCACCCGGATAGAACCGTTCGATGTCACGAGGGAATATGGTGTGGTTGTCCACGATGGCTGCAACGACGTCGTACCCGATTCTGGTGTTTTTCAGGACGGGCCATCCGCCCACCCGGTTGGCGTTGACTTCTAGGTTCGGTCGTGGGTTTCGGAAGTCCACGACTTGTACGCCAGTCTTTGTCATGAAAGGCTCGTAGATTCTGGCCAGGTTGTACAGCTCATATTGTCCAGGGTTGTTGATGAGGTCCAACCATCCGGAATCCGTTTCCACGACGATGGACTTCCCGCGTACTGCGAACAGGTAAGTAGACACGTGATCAGTGAGGTCGTAATCCGGCAGGCGCTTGATCGCGGAGCGGATTTTCTGAAGTGACGTGTCGGCTCTCAGACGAACCAGAGTCCGTAGCGCAACAACATCACGGAACGAGTAGAGGGGCGGTCTCGCCGGATTCACTTCGGGAATGAGAAGGTTCGTTGATCTCCAACGGCGCAGTTGGCTCGCAGACGCTCCACTTAGAACTGACGTGAGATCAATGGGGAATGACATGACTGGAACCTCCTAATGTTTCAAGTATGTCATGCGGGTTACGGTCGAATGTCTGATGGCACAGCCACGTTTTCAGAACAAGATCGAACAGATGTTCCGGATTTTACTGTGATTGATAATAAATGTCGGAGTCTTGTGGCAGAACGTGCGGAAGGCCACGCCAACTTTTGAGTCGAAGCGTTGTTCCTGCTCTTGTCGACGATTGTCCGAACAATAGGTACGCCAGATTGACCTCTGTGTCGTCGTTCACGCAATCGCGGGGATCATCCGAAGACGGCAGTATTCACGTACACTATGATACTGTCGTCCCCTCGGTTGCGGGGATCCTTTCGGGCAGAGAACTCTTTGGAGGAACATAGCAATGCGCACAACAGTAGTGCAACCGCACAAATCTTCTCTTGGCATGGATGCCAACCTCGCCGTACTGATCGTCTATATCGCCACGGCGGTCGTGTCGTGGATACCGTACTTGGGCTGGATCGCGTGGGTCGTCCCGCTGGTGTTTTTCTTCTTGGAGAAAAGCAGCGGGTTCGTGAAATTCCACGCCGTGCAGGCACTTGGCATCGGAATTCTGCGGGCGGCGCTCACCATCGTGTTCAACATCATCTATTGGGTGACGGTGCCGCGAACTGTCTATGGTTATTACACGAGTTTGGGCGCGTGGGCGATCATCGGCGTTGTCGCCTCCATCGTCTATATAATTATCACAGTGCTCATCTTGTACGTGTTGATCATGGCGTGGCAATGGAAACAGGTCGAGTTGCCCATCATCGGACCGATGGCGACCAAAGCGGGTGCAAAGTTAGACGATTTCGCCCAAAAGCAAGGTTTCAGTGGTGCGAACCAGCAGCCGCAGCAGTCGGGGCAACAGCCACAGTCCTGGCAGCCCCCGCAGCAGCCGGAGCAGTCGTGGCAGCCGCCACAGCAGCCGCAGCAGTCGTGGCAGCCCCCGCAGCAACCACAGCAGCCGGGGCAATATCAACAACAGCCCCCACAGCAACCTGGGCAAAACAATGATTGGAACACTCCGAATAATCCACAGGGATGACCATTCGGAGGGATGATAGTCCTGAGCGGGTCGCTTAGCGGCCTCTCAGGGCAGACCGAGCGCCTTTCATGGAAGGCATTGGGCCTTTGGGGATGGGCATTCGGGGGCGGGAGCCATCCAAGGCCTTCAGGCGGGCCATGATCTCGGCGACTTGGCTACCCTTGATGGTTTTGGGCAGTTTCTTGATGTGCTTGTCTAGGCGGTTCAAGGGGACTTGGTTGGCGGCGTCGCCCATGAGGATGGATGTGACTGCCACATTGTACTTAATAGCTTCGTGGCGTTTCGCTTCTGTGGCCAGCATCTCGCGTACTTTTCCGGCTTGGCCCTCGCCGATGAGGACTATGCCGGCTGGGCCGACCACCCGGTGAATGACATTTTGATAACGGTCGACTGCAATCGCGGGGTTTTTGATCCAGGTCTTGGGGAGAAGGTTCAGGCCGACCTCGGCTGAGCCGGGCTGACCGGCATAGCGCTTAAACATGGCTATTTTTGCGCGCCAGGACAGGATGTACATCGCGGCGACCAGGCCGAACAGGACACCCAAGATTGGGTACATCCACCACGGACTGAGGAAGAGGGACAGGACGACGAACACCGCCACGGCGATGAGGAACGCGCCGATCATGAGAGGGACAAGTGGCTTGTCGTACTGGCGGGTGACCCGGAACGCCTCCCAGAACTGCCGGCCGCGACCCCAGTCTTTGGGGTCGTTGGACTTCTTCTTGCGCTGCTTCTCTGCCGCCAATGCCGCCTTTTGCTCGGCGGCAAGTTGTTTTGCCCGTTCGCTGGCCATAATCGTCTGAGGTCAGAACTCGGTGGCGAAGTCGCCGGCCTCCAGGCGGGCCTTCACCTTGCTCAGGAAGCGGGCGGCGTCGGCACCGTCGACCAGGCGGTGGTCGTACGACAAGGACATGAACATGATGTCGCGGATGGCGACGATCTCACCCAGGCGGGCATCGGTGACGGCGGTCGGGCGCCGCGAGATGGTGCCTGTGCCGAGAATGCCCACCTGTGGCTGGTTGATGACCGGGGTGTCGAACAGGGTTCCAGCTGAACCGTAGTTGGTGATTGTGAACGTGCCGCCGATCAACTCGTCGGGGGTGAGCTGGTTGTTGCGGGTACGTACGGCCAAGTCAGCGATCTTTTTCGCCAGGCCAGTCAGTGACAGGTCTCCGGCTCCCTTGATCACCGGTACGAGCAAACCGCGCTGGGTGTCGACCGCGATGCCGAGGTGCTCGCCATCGGGATAGCTGATTTCTCCGGCGTCCAGGTCGATGGTCGCATTGAGCTTCGGGTACTCCTTGAGGGCCTCGATGGCAGCTTTGGCGATGAAGGGCAAGTACGTCAGCGAGACTCCCTCGCGGGCCTTGAATTCAGCCCTGACTTGGGAACGCAGCCGTGAGATCAGGGTGAGGTCCACTTCGACGGTCGCCGTCAGTTGGGCGGAAACCTGGAGAGACTCGACCATACGCCGGGCGATGATCGAACGCAGCCGGGAGATCTTCTCGGTGGTTCCCGACAGAGGCGAACGCGGCACGGGGACGGTGGCCACGGGCTCGTCTTGCAGGAAGGCGGGTTCTCTCTCCGGGACGTAGCGGGTCGCGTGGGCTGGTTCGGCAGGACGCGGGGCAGTGGGAGGCTGCGGGGCGGTTGGGGGCGCATAGCGGGGAGCCGGCGGTGGCGGGGTCGCGGGGGGAGCGTACCGAGGCGCTGGTGGGGCAGGTGGTGCTGGCGGAGTAGGTGGCGCCGGCGGGGCAGCTGGAGCAGGGGCGGGTTCGGGCGCGGCGTGCGTGGGCACCGGCGCAGGTGTACCCGCGGCCTGCGGCCCAGCCGCATCGAGGATGTCTTGCTTGCGGATGCGTCCTCCGACTCCGGAGCCCTGGATGGTGGCCAGGTCGATGCCGTTCTCATCCGCGAGCTTGCGCACCAGCGGGGTGACATACGGCGAGTCGGTGACGGAGTCCGCGAGCTCGTGAGTAGCCACTGGGGGCACGTAGGGAGACGGCGTGATGTCGAGCCCTGCGGGAGGTTGAGGAGCGGGGGCGGCCAGGTCGGCGGCACCGTACGGACCGGCTGCCGGTGGGGCAGGGGGAACCAATCCCGAGGGGGGCGCCACAGGGGCCGGTGCCTGGGTGGGAGGCAGATAGCCAGCCGGTACGCGCGGAGGTTCAGCCGGTGGTACAGGCGCACCGGTGGGAGGGGTCAGATACGACTTCGCCGTGGGAATGGACGGGGGTACGGGTGCTGCGGCTGGAGCAGCAGGCACCGGCACGAAGGGAGTTGGTACGACAGGCGCGACTGGCGGAGGTGTCGGAGGAACGGGAGGTGCCGGAGGAGCTGGTACGGGAGCAGGCGCTGAACCTGGAACAGGCGCAGGTGTTGGCGCGGGGACAGGAGTGGGTGCCGGCGCAGGCGGAGGTACGGGCGACGGTGCAGCAGGCACAGGGGCCGGAGGAACCGGAGGGGCGGCAGGTGTCGGCGCGGGAGCTGGTGCCGGTGCCGCAGGAGCGGGGGCTGGAGGGGCGGCGGGCGCGGGTGCAGGCGCTGGAGGGGCGGCCGGTGCGGCAGGTGCCGGCGCACCAGCTTCGGACTTCTCCCCGACGACGGCCAGAACTGACCCGACGGCGACGGTTTCATCCTCTGGGACGCGGATCTCCAAAAGTACTCCGGCAACGGGAGACGGGACCTCGGTGTCAACCTTGTCCGTACTGATCTCGACGATCGGCTCATCCTGGGCGATCGCGTCGCCAACCTTCTTCAACCACCGTGAAACGGTGCCTTCAGTGACGGATTCGCCCAGTACAGGTAGGGTCACATCATGGGACATAGGAACTCCTTAGCTTGCCGTACGGTCCAGCCTACCTGCGCCGGTCAGTTGCGTCACCTCTGTGACACGAACTGACCTCAGATCCAATGATTCATGTTTGCTGCGCTCCGACAGCGAGTCGGTGATTCAAACCTGAGTCTGAACACCGTGTGAATATGCATGCGCAGAAGACTCGTAGGAATGGTACCAGTCAGTCCCACGTCCCCTGCTCCGCGCCCGTCCACCGGTTTTCGTTGTGCTGACGGTCTTGCGTCAGGTCGGAGGAGATTCGAACAGCGCATGTGAAGGTTGTCGTAGACGTACTGCCCTGAACCGTTGGGGTTTGAAGAATGCCCGGGATGGGGTTCGGACGGTGGTGCATGGAGGATCAGTGATTCCCCAGGTCGCTATCATAGTTCCACCAGGCTTGGCCTGTTTTTTTACGAGGAGTATCCATGTCGTCAACAACCCCCACTGGTCCGGTTCCTCAGAACCCCCAACAGCCGCCGAACGGCCCGATGTCGCCCTTCCAGCCGCCGGCAAGCGCTCCTGTACCATCTGGTCCTTCGACACCTGCCGGAATGCAGGGGCCACCCCCAGGTATGCAGGGGCCGCCTGCGGGTTTCATGGCAGGCCCACACCCAGCCCCGCCCGCCAACATGCCACCGAGCATGCCTTCTGCACCCACGAGCACTCCCTACCCGCCAGGGCAGCCGTACCAGAACATCACATCGCCCAAGAAAGCCATTCATGAGAAGGTGGCTCCCTCCATCCCGGGGCTGCTGGGCCTGGTGATCCTGCTGATTATCGTCGTCTTCGGGCTCTACTGTCTCTATGCGGGGTTCACGGCTGGAGGTGCCTACGGCAACCCGGATTACGTGCTGGTCCTGGTCGGGGTGATCTGCCTGGTCTTCGTCTTCTTGTTCCAATCAGCCTTCACTGTTGTTCAGCCTGGGTCGACGAAGGTCCTGCAGTTCTTGGGGAATTACGTCGGTACGATCCGGGCGACCGGCCTGCGCATGACGTACCCCTTCACCTCGAAGCGGACCGTCTCTGTCAAGGTGCGCAACTTCGAGACCCGCGAGATCAAGGTCAACGACTCCCAGGGCAACCCGGTCATCATCGCCGCCATCATCGTTTGGCAGGTCCATGACACGGCCCAATCGGTTTTCCAGGTTGAGTACTACGAACAATTCGTCCAGGTACAGTCCGAGGCAGCGCTCCGTCACATCGCCACGATCCATCCGTACGACAATGGCGAATCGGGCGAGGCGA
>Ga0123354_10021127_pt1 | contig 10254 bp, 4 predicted proteins | sample TergutLab28metaG_2_FD_97872 | JGI IMG/M metagenome (GOLD analysis project Ga0123354, IMG submission 97872) | Labiotermes labralis P4 segment gut microbial communities from Petit-Saut dam, French Guiana - Lab288 P4 | ecosystem: Host-associated > Arthropoda: Insects > Digestive system > Gut ...
ACGGAGGGGCCGTGCGGAGATAGGGCTTGTTCCGCAGCCGGTTTGTTTTTGATAACCGGGGTTTGAATCGGGGTTGGGGCATGGATTTGCGTTTTTTGCCGTTGGGGGGGGGGGGGTGTTGTGTAGGTAGTGCTCTGTGAGACTCGTTCAGGGGAGCCCTACCGGGCGTGTGCGTGTGTTGAATTGTGTGATCCGGGTGCACAAAAAATGAGGAGGTCTGGGCCCGATTTGGGTTCTTGCGGCACAGAAAAGCATGTGCCGTCAGGACACGTCACTAATAACTCTTGAAATAGAATATTCGGTATCTTCTGCAATACGGTCGTCGTAAGACTATAGAAGCCTGTGTCAGACCAAGTTCTTTCTGGAGAAGTACTTACAGTGACTGTCAAGATGTGCTGGCTGGTGAGACACGTAGTGAACAAAGAAGTTAGAATGGATTAGTTATTAAATCTAAGAATAAAGGCACATGATTACGATACTACTCATGACAATTACGAAAACGGTGATGATGATAATGATATCATCATCATCATCATCACCACAACAACAACAACAACGACAATAAGAATAAGTAGCAACGTGTTTCACGAACATGACTAATTAATTTCAACTGCAATAGCTATAAAACTCTCTTAATATACATACACCCCTTCCCCTCACTCTCACCCCAATTTTATGATTTGCCCCTCTCGAACTCAGTATCCAAAAAAAACTATTCATAGCTAGAAAAAATATTGGTCAGGGGCATTTATCCCCCCCTTGCCCCCCCCCCCACCAAGTTACGCCTATGTTGACACCATTAGGTGTTAAGTAGGAAGAATTGTTACGTTCTGGCATATCCGGCAAAACTCTGCTACAAAGACACATGGGTAAACACTATCACGTATTTTTAAATTTATCCTATTTCTTTGAATACGTTCCGTTTTCCGTGCATCAATCAGCTCCATAATATATACAAATGACCAACAAAATGCACTTCAGTGTTTATGGTGTATTTTATTTATGTGAATAAGATACATCATAGACACTGAAGAGCATTTCGTTGGTTATTGATACCGTATATTATGGATTCTCCTATTTCATTTCCGTGTTATGGTATTTTACTTACTTAGCACGATTTAATTTGTAAGCACTACAGTTAGAAGTTGAGTATGAGTATGAGTGTGAGTATTTATTCACATTCCATAGATCTTTACAAAAGATGTGGAAACAGTCATAAGTACAATGAGTAATCTAATCAATAATAAAATTAATACCGTAATAAACATATGTAATCTATGTATCATAAGTATAATGATTGTTGAAGTCTTCTGATTATAATACACTTAGACTTGATCTATTAGTAGTACTGATTCAGTTAGCGTATTACCAGAACACTATACAGGTGTATAACCGTACTTACATGCTCGATAGAGTGCCATCATTTATAATTGAGAAGTGCTATACCGGTCAATCTTACAGTAAATTGAAATTAAAATACTCTTCCAAAGAGTAGAATGAGTGCATTTGGAAAAATGCTTTTAGGACTCGTTTAAAACGCTTCACATTACCTGACGAATCCTTTATATTCACTGGCAGATGATTATAGTCTCTAATTCCTGAATAAAAAGCCCCTTGTTGAAATACTATCAATTTAGCCGTTGGCAGGTGGAGATCATTTTTATATCTTGTGTCAAATGTGTGAACATGAAGAAATTACCAAATAATTGCTTAACAATATGCGAAGTTTATTTCTTAAACACACAATAACATCCACACACAGACAGAATTTTGTCGTCCTAGATTATTAATTAAGCCCGTGAACTATTTTGTATGCTCTAACCCTTACTTTACTCAAGGGAAGAAAGTTTTTAATTGTTTTTTCGTGGGCTTATTTTAGATGGCAATTGTTTAGAACCGAAGATGATATTCTCTATCACAACTCCCGTAAGCTTGGAAATAACGTGTGACGTATTTTGTGTGTGTACTTGTTTTTTCCAGACAGTTGTAATGGGTCAGTTACCGCCCCGTAAACAACACTAATGAAAGCCAGGGTATGGATGTTTCTACGCACTTACTTGGAACTCTAAAACATGTGTTACTGTATGTTTTTAGGGCGTTATTTTACCACACCTCCTCGGCCCAATATCAGCGAAGCCAGACAAATGGTCGACAGAGCAAACGTAATTTAAGTTGCGTTCAACAACCAGTGGTGAGCAGATACGTTGCGCTGACGTAACAGACTCTTGGCTCTGGTTGGGCTGATGACATTATCCACACTTCCTTTCCACCAGACAGTCGCGCGGCTGGCAGATAGAGAGTGGCGCCAGTGGCAACAGTGTGCAGTACGAGCCAACGTTGCTGGTTCTAGTGGAAGGCAGAAGGAGTTCTTGGAACAGAGTGATACAAGTTCGCAAGAATAATGTCAGGGAGCGCACACTGTAGTGCAACTTGCACCATCATATTATTATTCTTTGCTTTCACCGCCACTGAGGTAAGTGTTACAAGCTGCAGGAGTATAGTGCATTGATACTTGTCGTCGAATATCGTTTTAGGCTTTCTTTACGAAGTTAAAAAAAAAAAAAAGACGAACGCCTCACGTGGAGACCACGTCCAACAGTCTGTCCGTCTGTACGTCTGCATGTAACTTAGTACGAGAGAGTACGTCGTTTGTCGGATTTGAATGGAGTTAGGCGTAGGAGTTCTTTACAAAAACTCGCCTAACAAACGCGAATTTCGTCAAAATCGGTTCAGTGACAGTCATACTTAACTTACGGGCGTAATTAATTTCTACCCATCCTTTCCGTATATCATGACCGATTTTGGTAAAATTCGGTATAGAATATCTTAATATAATTATATTATGGAATTGCAAGTTTGCGGAAAATCGGTGTAGTGAAAACCATACTTTACTTAAGGGTGTCAATGACATTTTGCCCATAGTTACTGCATTTTTCGTCTGATTTGAATCAAATTCGATACATGAGAAGTCCAGAAAAATTTATTCGGTGGATTTCACAGAAAGTCGCACCTTATTTTCTGGCGTAAATGAATTTCTATCCATAACTGATGTCCGTGAAATTCGGTATGAAAGAGTTTAAGGTCATTCTATCTCAACCTGTGTGAGTTTCCTGAAAGTCGGGGCAGGGAAGTGCAATCAGGCGCGTATCTTGTAACCGTATGACGATTAGAAAATGAACTCCTTGGTAAATTCTATGTACCACATCACGGAATACACAATTCGCAATAACATGGCGCTTCGGAGTGGACAGTGGTGCTAGAGAACGTATTTTCGGCCAAACTCCCATAACCATATAAATATTTGTCCAAGTACAGAAGGCGCAGGCGTTAGCATTCGCTGAGATAAAAAAGACAGGCCCCTTCCAGAGTCTTTCAAAACTCACCAAAGACCAATTTCTAGCAGTTTGTAATGCCATTGTGTTGCGTTCCATCACAGAAACATAAGCATATAAACTTAGTTATTGAGAAGCTGATTATTGCTTAGCTGGTCAACAAATTACCGAACTTTCATGCAATTCGAAAGTCCATTACCGTCTTTCAAAGAGCCCCGCACCAGACCCCATCCTGTTTCATGAATTCAGATTACATCGACACTTTCTTTTCGAAACTGATTTCAAAACTGTAAGATCAATTTACCGTAGCAGTGAATAAGATGTTTATGATCTTCGAGGACGTGACGCCGAGTAATTTGGTCGATAGTTACCAACGAATGCCGAGCTACATTCCATGACATCGTGATTCCCGCTGAAATATTTTCCATCCATCTACGTCTGTGTCTCCCAATGGTCTGTTCCATTCAGGTCTGTCCTATATCTTCGTATGTCCCTCAAATGATACACGCCGTGCCCATCCTATCCTCCTCCATTTCGTCACCTTAACAACATCTGCTGAACAGTAAAAATCGTGAAGCCCGCCCTCCTTATGATCAAGTGTCTCAAATTATCGCGTTAATTCCTCTCTCCTTGACCAGATATTCTCTTCAATCATTTCGCGTTCTGATGCAACCAGCGTAAAGTTACATACCTTCAGTAGGAATCAAGCATCAAACAGTTCTACAACTTAATCTGCTCCTATTTGTGAACAAAAGTGCCTGTAAAACGGTAGTTAGCTTTTACACCAACTTCCTTACTAGCCTTTGAGTTTAGGCCTTTTCAACCAACGTTCCTTGCATATGGCTAACTGAATCAGCTCATTCTGTGCTTATCTTCGTGTCTTCCCTTTCCACGTGTGAAGCAGCAGTTCGATTTTCAGTTAATGTGGTATAAACGTTGTATCGCCGGTACAGTGATTTGGTTATGGAATGGACCATTCCGGGTTAGTTTCCCGGCAGGACGAATCTATTTTCTTTCCCAAAATGTCCACATGTGTTTTGGTACTAACACAATCATCAATTCAATGGGTACCGGAGATCTTTCTCCAAGTGCAAAGTGGCCAGCACATTAAGTTGACCACTCACGTCTATCTAGGGCCGAGGTTAAGAATGTGTGGAGCTATACCACCAATACTCATCTATGCCTTAAGGCACTGGAGAGGGTCGACGATACCGAAGTTTGCCTTTACCTTCAAAAACCGTGAATCGCTGTAGGCGATGCCAACTTCGTAGTTAATAATATCCTACAATTAGTAATAATAAGACGGTCCTTCGACTTCTGAGGTGGAAGCGACATTAGCGCCACTTAATTTGCTCATATATTTCGCAACATCTACAACTTTTCTTAAGGTGCATATGTTTTCACTTCTGTAGGGTGTACAATGATGTAACGCCCGTGCAAAGATACTTCTTTAGAGATATTACTGCCACATATGATGCCATACAGTCTGATTGCAGTTGGGAATATGTAGAGTAGATATTTTAAGAGAATGGCATGGGCGGGGCATGTAGCATATATTTGAGACAGAAGAGACGTATACAGGGTTTTACTGGGGGAAACCTGGGAGAAAGAGACCACTTGGAAGACCCAGGCGTAGAAGGGAAGATAATATTAAGATGGATCTTCAGGAAGTGGGATATGGGAGCATGGACTGGCTCAGGATAGGGACAGGTGGCGGGTACTTGTGAATGCGGTAATGACCTGCGGGTTCCATAAAATGCGGGGAATTTCTTGACTAGCTGACAACAGGTTAGCTTCTCAAGAAGGACTCTGCTGCATGGAGTAAGTAGGTACGAGTATAAATTTGAAGTAACAATTGCGGAACAACAATACATGAAATCAAATTTTGTATTAGTCTTTCCAAGATGGAAGGATGGTAGTGACGTGAGTGTACACTCCCAGACACGGTGGTTGTATTGACAGTATTCTTGGCAAGAATAAAACCTAAAGCTTAAAGAAATCCGGGTTAAAATTCTAATAAATTATGACTAACACCAGACTAAACAGCTTACAGAAACAGCAGGAAGTAAAATTCTGAGTCGTTCATCTTCGAAGTTCACGGTTAACAAGAAGCGGAATTCAGAGCGCTCGTTGACGATTTGTGTGTCACGTGCTGTTGTTACCTTGTGGGTCAGTGACGTGACTGCATTTTCAACTAGAATGAGTTTTGTACAAGAGATAAATGAACGTTAGCCGTTTTGGGTTACAAGATTTCATGGGCCATCTATTGTCGTTCTTAACTGTGATTTAGTTTACACGTGGAAAATCTCCATGAAAAAGCGCGGAATTGCTCTCAGCATGTCGAATAGCTCCATGACTTAATGGATCAAGTGAATGGGTAAATACTAAAAAACATAAAATATGGTCTTACAAAGCTATGATAAATTTGACCTTCAGGTGACCGTGCATCGTGATAAATTCTTGTAATAAAACCAACTAGCTGCACTAATTTCTCAAATTTATTTTGGGATAAAACTCTACATGTTTCGGACAGTTCCTCTGTCCAACATCAGGAGTTTTTCACTGTACACGCAGCAATGGTATATGTCATACAGGTTTGCTAACAGCTTGCGAGCAGGATCAGGACGGAACCAGTTTTTGGTTTTATTATAAGAAAACTGTGATAATTATGCTTCCCGCCTTTCGGTTTTGCTTGGCCTGAAAAAAAAATATAATTCAGTTTAGAAAGATATAACTTTGCAGGCTTTCGCGGCGGGTTTTGCTTAAAAATCAGTACCCTATGTTCTAATGCCGTGTAGCGTAAGTTTGTTTGGACGTTCTAGAGAAAAGCACTGCCTCCTTCCTCAGAGAGAATTTGGTTTCGGACGATGCTGAGTTGATCTATAAGGAAAGTGTCCCCAGTTATTGTCTATAGGAAGACTGCAATTATTGTGGTCAATCATAAATACAGAACGGCAGTAGATGACGACTAATTTCTCCTCCCGTTCACTTCAGCATCCACCACAACCAAATTTAGTCTCCCTGAAGAGTGAGGATGCAAGTTCCTCTGAAATGGCAGAAAGAATTTACTGTACGCCATAGAAACAAAGATTACCACGTGAGTTCATAGAAATCTGGTTACTTTTGCAGGATAAGGCATCGTGAAGTGCAAATTTTGTCTAGAAGTGGTCGTTGTATCCTGTCATTTGTGATGGGAAGAGAAATGTGTTGCAGGTGATACTCTTCGTAAGGGGTTTTGTATTAGAAGAGTTATGTTGCTATTTCTTTGTAAATGTAATCAAGAATTGGCATATTTCTCTACGTAAAGACTTAACATATTTTTATTCGAAGAATCGCCGTTCAATTCCCGGCAGAGGCTCTATCTCTTGTCCGAGTCACCCAGACAGGCTATGGGGCCCACCCAGCCTCCTGTTTAATGGGTACCGGGACCTTTCTTTCGACAGTAAAATGTGCGGGGCGCGAAACTGCTCATTAAACTGCATCTAGTTCCCACGTTAAGAATGCGTGGCGCTATGCCTTCCCTCCGCCATATATCATCATGTCACGCAAAGGGATAATTTTACTTATAGGGTAAGGTTGCCTTCGATAGACCAGTTAAGGAATATGGCAATTTCAGAGATCTTATTAGGAATGAAAAACCGTAAAATATCATTCTGTGTACCTTATGCTCTCCTCTATGATTTAGCAAAATTCCAAAAATCTGACTCTTCGGCAACTGCCCCCCCAAAAATAATGAATGGCAGTTTATGATTTATTTTGTGATCTGTCCCCTTCGTTCAGTCACATCATAATCTTCTGACCGAGGACGTTAGTCTAGTGGTAAAGAAAGGGTCTGGGCTTGTACGTCGTATTCGAAATGTGTCTGTTTCTGATTTCAACTGGGACATCAGTCACTCTGAATGACTCTTTGTTTTCTTCAGTCCCTCCTATGCAAATTCAGGAATAGGACCTCGAACAAGTCACGCCCGCCACATTCCAAATCCTTTCCAGTTTATCATTAACCAGCATTTGAGACAGTGGCTAATTTACTTACTCCATGTAGCAGAGTCCTTCTTGAGAAGGTAACTGGTTCTCAGCTAATCAAGCAATTCCCTACATTTTATGGAACCCGCAGGTTCATTATCTCATTTACAAGTGCCCGCCACCTGTCCCTATCCTGAGTCAGATCGATCCATTCCGTGCTCCCACATCCCACTTCCTGAAGATCCATCTTAAAATTATCCCCATCTACACCTGGGTCTTCCAAGTTGTCTCTTTCCCTCGGGTCTCCCCACCTGAGGCAGCAACCTAAAAAAAAAGCAATAAGACAAATCCCGTCGTAATTTATTTCAGTCTACAAAATTCTGTCCGGATTTGAATCCCTGGCTTCCGCAGATGTAAGCAAGGATCTAAGATTTACGCATAGCGTTTTAATTAACTATTTTTTATGTCAGTCGTCTCGTGTTAGATATAATGACAAGAGAAAGAAATTGCCTTCAACGAAGTTTATTTCTCCTGTTTTAATTAAGCTTGGTTTGTATCACAAACCAGACGGAAAAATAAAAGCGTACTGTAGGTTGCACATATTCACACGAGTCTCGGAAGCAGCAATAAACAAGTCTAGTCAAACACTGCCTTAATTTAATAGTCTAATACAAATATTATATGCAAAAAGACGTTGTTAGGTTGAGGGGTTAGACGGAAATTTGTGGTTAATACTCTGTTATATAACCTGCAGGTAGGCCATGTTTTTCCTGGCTGACGTTAGTTACATTTAGATAGGCCACGACCATCGTATTCCTGAACCTTGCTACCATTATGATAAACTTGCCTTATTTGAAACTCCATATGCTGTGCCATTTAATATACCAAAGTAACACAAATCTTCAGTCATAAATTTGCTGACTCCAGCAAATTGACATTCTCTGAAAAATGATACAGTTGTAATTCCTTTAGATACAATATGACATTGTTTAATAATTATTGTATTTGGACATATTAAGGGTGCACATAAATGGAAATTATACTGTAAAGAAGCCTAAACAAAAGACAGCAAAATACAGTTAAGAATGAGCTTGGAATCCAAGGCCATACTTGAATTAGTGTGAAGGAATGTGTAATTTCATACGACAGCACTTTGTAGTTAGAAAATGGTTACACCATAAGTTTAAAACACAACTGTCGACAACATTTTTTATGATAAAATTGCTACAAGCTTCAGGGATGTGGACATTAGGTAAGTGATTGCAAAAGACATGTTACTGACACGGTGATATTCAGGGTTATGACAGAGTGTTATAGTCTGGTATGTGAAAATCTTGTTTTGCAGAAACATGCTGCATAAATCTCCAAGATATGAAAGCAATATAAATCACAGTATGAAAACATTTTATTCCTCTCCAATGCCAGTACCCATGTACCAGACCACAGCTTCACCTTTTCATTTAAAACTCATTAATCACAGTGTTACTTAAAATCAGAATCACATTTGTAACATAAGTCCACCTTTCACTCTACATTGAAGCTAGATAACTTCTTTATAACTGATAAATGTAAACTATAACATATCATAAAATGAGAACATATAATAAACCCACAACTCAAAATGACATGTATTCTCATGTGGGTTATTAATCTTTAATTACCAGACATCAGCTAAACAAACCAAGCTTTTACCAGCCATTAAAATTGGTTGTGGATAATGCAGATTAAAAGAGGCTATCTCAGGATTATCTGTTTTTACCCCTCTATTAGCGCCAGCATCTAATTACATGACGATATGACAGTGTTTTTTGCAAGCTACAGTTTATTTGCCTGTCAGATTCCAGTTTGATTTTTGTTTCACTTAAAAGGGAAATTTGTTGGCTGCTCTCTTTGAGGCTGTTTCAGTTACCAATATTATTGAGCACCAAGGAGAATTAATGATTATGCAGTATGAGTCACAGAGCATGCTGATGTAAATGAGTGTGACTTTTCTTATATTACTCATTTCATGCTTTGTGACTAAACTTCTCATTTATAGAGCCAATGTATGCACATCTAACATACATAACAATACAATTTCTTGTGTACTTTGCGTGTTTCAGCAGAACTATGCCATCTTAAGGGAGTCTATACACCAAAATTTAAAACTTAGTAGTCCATAATACATTACAATAGTAATGCATATTCATAGTAATTTCCGCACCTCGATTAAAAAATGTAATCTCATAAAATGTGGTTAAAATTGTATGTGTTTTTTGTCACTGTAGGTTTTGGCAATGTATACAAGCATCTACCCTTTTTCTTGATCCATTATGGATCTTGTCCAGTAAGTATATAAACTTTGTTGATTAAAATCATAATAAAGATACAATATTCCATAAAATATATAATATGTGATACATAAAATATATGTTGACACTTAAACTGTATTGTGTGTCATTGTGCTCCATGTACAAGGTGAATTGTTACTGGTTCTGGTGTATAGTACACATTCCAGACACTTTGACCAATACACCCACACACACACCTATACTACAGCAAGTTACCTCCTACACAGAGCATGTTGCACAATACAGCATAAATCTCTGCCTCTATCTTAAAGTATATATTTTAATGAAATTTTATACATATTTTATTGTAATTAAAAAATTTGATATACTTACAAGACAAGGTCCATAATGGATCAAGACTAAGGTTAGATGTTTGTACACAATGGTGAACCCTACAACAACATACCAAGCACTTTGACCACACTTTATGATTATTTTTTTTAATTCAGCTGCAGAAATCACTTACTTACTTACTCCATGTTGCAGAGTCCTTCTTGAGAAGCTAGCTGGTTTGCAGCTAGTCAAGAAATTCCCCGCATTTCACGGAACCCGAAGGTTCATTACCGTACTCACAAGCGTCCGCCACCTGTCCCTATCCTGGGCCAACCCAATCCAGTCCACATACCCAC
>Ga0123354_10021129_pt1 | contig 10254 bp, 6 predicted proteins | sample TergutLab28metaG_2_FD_97872 | JGI IMG/M metagenome (GOLD analysis project Ga0123354, IMG submission 97872) | Labiotermes labralis P4 segment gut microbial communities from Petit-Saut dam, French Guiana - Lab288 P4 | ecosystem: Host-associated > Arthropoda: Insects > Digestive system > Gut ...
ATTACGATTTTAGACGGAATAAAATCCAAAATATCATCTGCCCGTATTATATACGACAAAGGCTGCGATTTGTTTGAAGATAAGGTTATCGACAATATTCTTCCCCAATGTTCAATTGACGGGGAAAAAGGAGTCCGGGCAAGCTATTGGAATAATAATAACTTCGAAGGAAATGCGGTTGCAACCGATTATTTCACAGATTCGATTAAACAGACAACGCATGACAATCACACGTTTAATCAAGGAATTTCTCCGAAAAATTTCTCGGCGAAATACGAGACGGTTTATACGCCTGCCGAGTCCGGTGAAATTATTTTTCATATTGAAACATTCGGGCACTGCATTCTATTCGTGAACGGTGAAACCATCAACCAGACCAATTCCAATTGGGGTCCGGCAACAACCCGTATTTCTCTGCAAGTAGAAAAAGGGAAGAAATACCACCTCGAACTTCGCTATACACAAAATCCGGGAACATCCGGTGCAAGTTTGAATTTAGCCGCAGGTACGGCGCATCCGGTCAATTATGATGATTTGGTGAAAAAATTGAAAGATGTGGATATTGTGATTTTTGCCGGTGGCATATCTCCCCGGTTGGAAAACGAAGAAATGCCTATCTTGCTTCCCGGATTCAAGGGTGGCGACCGTACCGATATTGAATTACCGGAATCACAGCGAAGATGTTTGCAAACGTTGAAAGCGGCAGGAAAGAAAATCATATTGGTCAACTGTTCGGGCTCGGCTATCGGATTAGTTCCTGAAACGGAAAGTTGCGATGCCATTCTTCAGGCTTGGTATGGCGGAGAATCGGGCGGACAGGCGATAGCCGATGTTTTGTTCGGCGATTACAATCCGTCGGGGCATTTGCCGGTGACATTCTATAAGAGTATCGACCAAGTGCCTGATTTCGAAAATTATTCAATGAAAGGGCGCACCTACCGGTATATGACGGAAAAACCTTTGTTCCCGTTTGGCTATGGCTTAAGTTATACTACTTTCGCGATTGGAAAAGCCGGTGTGAATAAAAATGCGATTCAAGCAGGAGAATCACTCACCCTCACGCTGCCGGTTTCCAATACAGGGAAACGCGACGGAACGGAAATCATACAGATTTACTTGCGAAAACAGGGTGATCCGGATGCTCCGAACAAAACGCTGCGGGCATTTCAACGGGTGACTTTAAAAGCCGGAAAAATGCAAAACGTGGTGTTTAATCTTCCGCCATCGACATTTGAGACGTTCGATGCTACCGGTGATAAGGTAAAAGTATGCTCCGGGAAATACGAACTATTGTATGGCGACAGCTCTGACGACAGCAACTTGAAAACGATAGATTTTCAGATTCTTTAGCGACATCTTATAGAAACTCGATTGTTTTCTCCAATTGATTAGTCCTTGAACCTTTAATCAGAATATGAAATCCGTAAAAATTTCCGGATTGAAGGTAATCTAATAATTCTTGGGTATCTTTGAAGACCGTCCATTCCGGAGCAATGGAATGGACGGTTTGAAAATTCACTCCACACAGAATCACTTTGTCAATTGCACTTTCTTTTAATCGATCAATCAACTTTTGATGTTCTTCCCGGCTGTATGCGCCCAACTCCTTCATTTCTCCGATAATCGCCATCTTGGGAGAAACTTTCAAATTGAGAAAGTTGTCCAATGCAACCTGCATACTGCTCGGATTTGCATTATAAGCGTCGATAATCAGGTGATTTCTTTTGGTTTTCAGGCTTTGTGAACGATTGTTCGCCGGCGTATAACCGGCGATTGCATCGTTTATTTGCAGCGATGTTGCATCAAAATAGGTCCCCACGCAGATTGCCGCCAACACATTTTCAAAATTATAATTACCTGCCAACCGGGTTTTTATACGATTCGTCAAATTCCACTCTAATTCCAACAAGGAATCCGATTCAATGATTCGTCCTTGAACAAATGATTCGGGAGAGGTTCCGTAAAAAATTCGATTTGCATTTTCACTCCGCTTTCTCAAAATAGAATTATCGCTATTTACGAAAATCGTTCCATTCTTTTGCCGGATATAATCATACAATTCCGTTTTGGTAAGAACGACGCCTTCGAAAGAGCCAAATCCTTCCAGATGCGCTTTTCCGACGTTGGTAATCAATCCGGAATCAGGATCGGCAATACGGCAAAGTGCGCGAATCTCGCCCTGATGATTAGCCCCCATTTCAATGACGGCGAAACGATGTTCGGGTCTCAATTGAAGCAGGGTCAAAGGAACTCCGATATGATTGTTCAAATTTCCCTGCGTAAACAAAACCGGATACCGGGTCGATAATGTAGCGGCAATTAATTCTTTCGTCGTCGTTTTCCCGTTTGTTCCCGTAATGGCGATTACCGTGGGATTCAGTTGTTTCCGGTGATAATTCGCCAATTGCTGCAAAGACTGTAATGCATCATCCACCCGAATAATCCGGTTATCATGCGGTAGACCGGCTCGGTCGCCGACAGCAAAAGCGGCGCCATTATTTAACGCCTGCATTACATAATCGTTTCCATCAAATTTTTCGCCTCTCAATGCAAAAAAAACGGAATCGGGCGGGCAATTCCGGCTATCGGTGGTAACAACCGGATGTTTCAGGAAAATAGAATATAAATCGACTGTTTCCATCACTTATAAAAATCAAAATAAAGAGCAAAGATAAAAAATAGGTTTGATAACTCCCTTCAAAATGATTACTTTTGCGGCATGAATAATCTAAATCCTACAATAACAGCGAATATAAAAGGAAACCTGATGGATTTTTCTTCGCCTAAGATTATGGGTATTTTAAATATCACGCCCGACTCTTTTTTCGAAAAAAGCCGGATACAAACGGAAAAAGAAATCGTCGAACGGGTGTGGCAAATGAAAGAAGAAGGTGCGGATATCTTTGATACCGGAGGATATTCTTCCCGCCCTTCAGCAGTTTTTGTTGACGAGGCGGAAGAAATGCGCCGTTTGGAACGGGGTTTGAAAATAGTATTCCGGGAACTGCCCGACGCCGTTGTTTCGGTAGACACTTTTCGTTCGGAAGTTGCCCGGCGGTGCGTAGAAGATTTTGGGGTGGCAATCATTAATGATATTTCTGCAGGCGGGTTGGATGAAAAAATGTTCGATACGGTCGCCCGCTTACAAGTTCCTTATGTTGTCATGCATCTTCGAGGAAATCCGCAAAACATGATGAAACAGACTCATTACGAGAATCTGATGGGGGAAATCCTGCTGTATTTTGCGGAAAAAGTTTATCAATTGCGTAGGAAAGGGGTGAATGACGTTTGGATTGATCCGGGTTTCGGTTTCAGTAAAACCACAGCACAGAACTACGAAATCTTAAAACGCTTAGAAGAATTTCATATTTTTGAATCGCCTGTTGTCGTTGGTATCTCCAGAAAAACGATGGTCAGGGAAGCGCTTGGCGTTTCAGCAGAAGAAAGCTTAAACGGGACGACGGCTTTGAATATGTTCGCTTTAATAAAAGGAGCGCATATACTGAGGGTTCACGATATAAAAGAAGCCTTGCAAACGATTCGATTGTTCAATCGGATAAACTGCGACAATCACTTATCAAGGTGATCGGAGGTGAACTTGTTAAGGAATTTAAGAAGACGGGTTAAATTTTGGGGAAGACCGGATTTGTTGGGATGGATCAAGATTCCTTTGGTTCTGTTTCCTTCGCTATAATCTAATTGATAAATTATACCTTTATACGGATCATCGGGAGTGTTGCTTTTTTTATCAAACCCGTAGGTAGTTTTCAAATCGAGAATCCAACTGCCTGCTAACAGTTCGGTCAGTTCTTTAAATTCCGCATCGCTTAATTTGCCATCCGAATCTTTTATGGCTGCCAAGAAGCTCCCTTGTTTAATATGGTAGCTTCTGTCGCTATTTATCTCGATCATGGATTTATAAGCCTTTACGATTTCCATCGTAAAAACGAGTTTAAAATCTTTGGGAGGCGCCGGTTTGCATCCTGTAAATAAAAGAATCAAAAGCGCTACGGATATTGAGAAATTTTTCATTTGATGATAAACATTAAAAAACCCCTCCCTGCAGAGGGAGGGGTTGAAAATTAGAATATTACTTCCAAGGAGCAGGTTGTACAAGATACGGCTGGCCGTTTTCATCGTTACCCATGGTTTGAACTTGAGTCAAAGGAACGGGAAACATCGTTTTTGAAGACGACAAGGGACTGATATTGTTAAACTTGCCATTTGAAATATAATTATTTTCATATTTCAAATAAGATGCAATTTCAGACGACATATAATCGCCTCCCCAACGGGCAAGGTCGAACCAGCGTTGTCCTTCCATGGCAAGTTCCAACTTGCGTTCCATACGGATCGCCTTGAGGCAGGTTGCCGGGTCTGAAAATGCCGCATGACTGGTTGGATAGGTCGATACCTTATAATTTGCAGCTGGCGTTCCGTCGGGCATATAGATAATGTTGACCGGCAAAGCGGCGCGTGCGCGAATCTTGTTCACATAACCCATGGCGTCGCTCAATCTGCCGTCGTTAGCCAAACATTCGGCATAAAGCAACATGGCATCGCGAACGCTCAGGTATTGGATATTCATTGCTGATCCCGGCGACCAACCCCAAGCCATTCCGGCAAGTCCCAAACCGGCATCGCCTTCAGCCTTGCTGTAAACATGCTTTTTGGGAACATATAAGCCGCCGTTGGTATAATCGCGTACCCAATTTGCGGCAGGACCATAATCCTTATAGGGGATGTTGACACGACCGGCGGTAAAGTCAAGACGGGGGTCTACAGCTATCGTGGGATCATTGATAGAAAGCGCTTTTTCATTGGTCGGTTTGCCTGTTGCATCCAAAATCATAACATTTCCTTTGTCCGGATCTTGCAATGTGGTGACGCTCGGTTTGCTTTGGTATTCCTTATTGAGGTAAGGCAATCCGTTTTCATCTACCTGGAACGAATTGACCAATTCGCTGGAGGGTTGATAGAAACCGCAGCATCCGCCGGGACCGTTGTAGGGATAACAAAGCGACATGCCATCATTACCGTGGTCGCTCCCATCGCTTGAGAATTGTATTTCAAAAATGGATTCCGGGCTTTTATTATCCATGTAAGAACTCCAGTTATCGGTCAGATTATCGGATAAGGCATACTTTAAACCTGAATTGGTGTGTCCGTTGTTTAACACATCGGCAAGGATGGATTCGGCTTCCGCCATGTGGTTTTGACCATCATCCTGGGTTTCCTGCATCAGGATTTTAGCCTTCAACATTTTAGCCGCCCAAACATAAGCCCGTCCCACATCGGCAGGCGTATCCGGCAAACCGGCAATGGCTTTGTCGACGTCCGCCAAAATATTGGGATAAATATCCTTATCATTATGAATTTTCGGATCGTTATCCATAACTGTTTCATCGATAAATGGAATATAGCCTCCAAATACCTTAACGCCTTCGAAATAGATCAAGGCGCGAAGAAAATACAATTCGGCTTCACGGGTCGCTTTCAGACTTGGTTCCATATCCTCCACATTTGCCAATACCTGTAATGCCAGATTGACGCGTTTTGAACCTACATATACCCATTGCCACTTGTCGTTGATATAGCCGTTGGAACTTAATAATGTATAGTTTTCCATCGAATTCAACACCGACTGGTCGCCGGAATTGGAACCTTTCAGGGCATCGCCCCCGTACATTCCACCCATTGTCCAATTGAAAAGACTGGCTCCCCACCAGTTATTGCCATAACCATCTTGAGCGCCGGCGAATGTTAAAGTGGCATAAGCCGTTGTGATCAACATTTCTACCCCTTGCGCATTGGTTAAAGCTTCCTGATCGACACTTCCTTGAGGATCTTTGAAAAGAAAGTTTTCTCCACAGGAAGATAACATAAACACGACGCTCAAAAGCGCTCCCATATATTTCATTTTCATATTTTTATATTTAAGTTTCATATTTTTTGCGTTTATTTAGGTTACTAATCAAAATGCAAAGTTAATACCGCCGGTGATCCGAATGATATTCGGCCATGCGCCCATATCGATACCCCTCATCAAGTCGGCACCGCTGCCTGCGCTTACGTCGCTATTGGTAATTTCAGGATCCAACCCTCTGTATTTGGTGAATGTCAATGCGTTTTCTATTTGTGCATACAACCGCAGATTGGAGATGGTCAATTTCTTCAACAAACTTTTCGAAAAAGTATAACCTACCAATAGGTTCTTCATGCGAAGGAAAGACCCATCTTCAACAAAGTAGGAGTTCACTTTGTTATCATACGTATCGCCCGAGTCGAGTACCGGCAATATTGCATTGGGGTTGCTCGGCGTCCAAGAATCGTAGAGCATGCGGGAGGAGTGATTGCCCGGGAATGTTTGGAAATCGGTGAAAAGCAAGGTGTTGTTGAACAACTTGTTTCCAAGGGTGGAATACCAGAACATGGTGAGATCCCAATGTTTCCAAGTCAACGAAAGAGTCAAACCGCTAATTAGATCGGGGTGCGGCGAACCGAGAACCGTACGGTCGTTGGCATCCAATATGCCATTACCGTCCGTATCGGCATATTTGTACTTACCTATATATCTTGCCGCTTCGGCATCCGACATGCCCGGGTCGGCGCCTAAGGGTAAGGTAGCTCTTACCTCACTTACGTTCGTATAGAAACCGGTTATTTTGTATCCGTAGAATTCGGAAATAGGATGTCCTTTGATGGTGCGCGATATCGGGTCGTCGAACCGAGTTCCCCATCCCCATAGCGCATAATCGTCAGCAGCAGCTAACTGCAACACTTCGTTGTGATAATGGGAAAGGTTCAAATCCACATCCCATTTCCAATCGCCTTTGTTGCCGTGATAACTCAAATTCAAATCATATCCGGTGTTACGCATACTTCCGAAATTAATATAAGGCGCACTGGCTCCACCGGATAATGCGGAGTAAGCTGCCGAAATCAACATGTTGGTAGTCGTTTTGCGGTAGAAATCAAGTGAAGCGCCGAATTTTCCCTGAAGTACTGTGGCATCCAAACCTACGTTGTAGTTTTCAACCGCTTCCCACTTGGTTTCCGAGTTACCAAATTTTCCCAAGCGAAATCCCATGTTACCGCTGTTGCTTCCACTCATGTCATAATTGGTAGACATTGGTTCGGTTACATATTCAAATGCAAAGTTAGTAGCGCGAGGCACATCGGAATTACCCGTTAATCCCCAACTGGCGCGAATTTTCAAATCGTCCAACCATGTCCGTGAAGGTTTCATAAAGTTTTCTTCCGAAAGACGCCATCCTAAGGATACAGACGGGAAAGTACCGTAACGTTGTGATTGAGCGAAACGGGAAGAACCATCGCGGCGGACATTGACCGTAGCAAGATATCTGTCTTTGAGCGAATAATCGACGCGTCCGAAAAGACCGAATAAAGCCATGGCGCCATTATAAGAAGAGTTCGCCTGCATTTGGGAATTTTTCTCACCCATATTCAAAACCCAAGTATCGATGTTATTCTCAAAGGTATAGTTATAACGTTGTCCGTAAAGGTCGCGTCCTATACCGTCCTGGATTGCTTCCGTACCTAACAGCACCGTTAATTTATGAATGTCGTTGAAAGTGGCTTTATACGTAAGCGTATTCGACCATTGCCACCGGAAATTGAAACTGGCTTCTTCTTCAAAGTTATTTTGCCCCGGAGATTCATTAAATTCCAAATTCAATTTATTCATGTTGTAACGATAGCTGTTTGTATAATCCAAACCGAAGAGGGTTTTGAGCGTCAGATTTTTAAGGATGTCAACTTCCGCCCAGGCATTACCCAGTAAACGGGAGTTTGTCCAATAGTTCTGTTTCTGCCGTTCCACAACAGCCACCGCATTTTGCCAGTTTCCGGTCATGGGTAAAATGGAACCGTTATAGTTTCCGCCCAAATCATAAACAGGCGCGTAGGGTGTATTACGGTAGGTCCATGAATAGGCAGAGGATTCTGCTGAATTATCGTTCCTTCCCAAATCTTTTTCCCACATGAACGACAGGTTTTCACCGGCACGCAGCCAGGGACGTATATTATAGGTACTGTTGACGCGGGTTGCATAGCGCGTATAATAATAATCTTTCACAACGCTTCGATTGTCGTAATAGTTCAAGCTGATGTTGTATTGACCTTTATCGTTACCTCCGCTGATGCCTAAGTTGTGGTTTTGTATCGGTGCGTTTTTCTGGGTTATTTCATTCCACCAATTGGTGTTGCCGAAATTGGAATAGATCAAATCGGGATAACTGTAAGTACTCATGTCGATAGCATCCATTCCTCCCTTATTTGATATGTATTTGTAAGGAGCAAACCCACTGCCTGTGTTTTTTAATAAGGGATGATAGGGATTGGGAGTAATTCCTGCAAGATTCGCCGTGCTCACTTGCGTTGCCCATTCCAAATCCATCAACCCTTGGGAATCAAGCACATCATAACGTTTTCCGGTTTGTTGGACGGTATAAGAACCGTCGTAAGTAATCACCGGTTGTCCACCCCTTGACCCCTGTTTGGTAGTGATGAGGATGACCCCGTTGGAAGCTTGAGCGCCATAAATAGCGGCAGCGGAAGCATCTTTTAAAATCTGAAGGCTTTCGATATCATTCGGGTTAATCGTACTTAAGTCCTGATTCTTGGAAGAAACGCCGTCGATAACATACAAGGGTCCGTTGTCGTTGATGGTGTTGACACCACGAATACGTACCATGGTTGCTGCTCCGGGCGCTCCGGAAGTACCGATATACACGCCTGCGGTTTTACCCTGCAATTGTTGTGTAGCTGAAGAACCGGATGTTTTCTGAAGTTTTTTAGCGTCGACAACGGCAACCGAAACTGCCATATCGCGTTTCGCTTGCGAACCATATCCGACGACAACCACTTCATCCAAATTTTGGGTATCTTCCTTGAGTTGGATATCAACCTTGCTTTTACCGCCTACTTCCACTTCCTTAGAGAGATAGCCGATATAGGCTATTACCAAAGTTGCATTAGACGGCACCTGTTGAATGGTGTATTTACCGTTAACATCAGTAATTGAACCGAGAGTGGTTCCTTTCACAGTAACATTTGCGCCAATCAACGGTTCGCCATTCGTATCGGTAATAGTTCCCGATAAGGTATTCCGCTGTTGGGCGAAAACCGTAGTAGCACAGAATAGCAATAGAATAGAAACTAAAGCTGTAATGCTTTTCCACATTTTGAATTGTTTTTTAATAATTGATCCTTTCATATCATACATTTATTTTTAATATAAATAATTTGTTTTTTTTATAAAGAATAGAGGATGGAAGTACCATCCGAAATCGTGTTTTGCTTATAGGTTTTTTAATACTTCATTTCACATAGGCATAAAATTTTATAAGTTGGACATCATATTTATTAAATAAATTTGCTGCTTGCGTTGTTATATATTAAAGTATGCTTAAAAAAAAGGGACGTTTAAAATAGTCAAAATCAAAACCTTATACTGCATCTTATCTAACCTGCTAATGATTTCTAAAAAAAACCTCCGTTATTTTGTGACAAAGTTAAGATTATTTATTTTAAAAAAAAGAAAAATTAAATAAAATTTATGTTAAATCTTTTTCAGCGTATAAAATTTAACTTTTCATCACAAGAAGCGATACATTTTAAAAGACGTTTTATTTTTATATATTTCATTAAAAAAAAAGTATTTTTGCATAAAAATTTTTTTACCTTTGCACGCTATAAATGCAAATAATAATTCTACTTACATAATTTATAAATTTTTTAAAAATGAAAACACTAAAAACGATTTTCGCTGTATTAACAGTGGCTGTTGCTTTGTCAGGCTGTTCGCAAAAAGCAGACAAAGCGGTTACTCAAAAAAACATTGGTCTTCAACTGTATTCTTTGCGGGATAACATCGGTAAAAACTCCGAGAATATTGATTCCGTAATCATTAAAGTGGGCAAAATGGGTTACAAGTATGTGGAAGCGGCAAATTATGACGACGGCAAATTTTATGGTCTGACTCCGGAAGCATTTAAAGCCAAATTAGCTGCAGCCGGATTGGTTGCACTTTCGTCACATACCGGTCATCCGTTGGCTCCAGATATTTCAAAAACCAATTGGGATGAAGTCTGGGCTTGGTGGGATAAATGTATTGCCGACCATAAAGCCGCAGGAATGAAGTATATCGTCACACCTTGGATGCCAACGCCCGGAACGCTGGACAGTCTTCAACTCTATTGCGATTACTACAATAAAATCGGCGAAAAATGC
>Ga0123354_10021132_pt1 | contig 10253 bp, 10 predicted proteins | sample TergutLab28metaG_2_FD_97872 | JGI IMG/M metagenome (GOLD analysis project Ga0123354, IMG submission 97872) | Labiotermes labralis P4 segment gut microbial communities from Petit-Saut dam, French Guiana - Lab288 P4 | ecosystem: Host-associated > Arthropoda: Insects > Digestive system > Gut ...
CAGTTTATATGTTTCGCGGTTGTGCGTTCCGTTATAATCGGTTGCAATCGCGCCACGCCCAATTGCGTCGCCATATTTACCATCTCTTCCAGCCGCGACTGCTTTATCGGCGCAAATGCCAATGTAATGTTGTTTGATGGGTCGGGACGTTCGCTTGAACTAAGAACTAAAAACGAAGAACTAAGAACTGATGCTTCGGCATTAAATTCTTGGCCATTATTAAATACTATAAATTTATCCGTTCGCATTACTTTTTTCAGATAATGCGCATGGTCGCGCGACATTGGATAAGTCCGCCCGATTTCTAGATTTTCATTAATGTAAATTCTTGGAATATTCTTCATTTTGTGCTCGCTTTGCTCGCGATTAATTTAACTGGATTGCTTCGCTACGCTCGCAATGACAAAAACACTGTTGTCATTGCGAGGAGCGCAGCTTTGATGCAATCCAGTTAATAAGTTCTTAGTTTTTAGTTCTTAGTTCCTAGTTGTTATGATATAATCATAAACATAATGGCTGAAAAGTTCAACATTTTATCCATATCTGGCAAGGGCAAGGGCTTCGGAATATTCAAATCCGACAAGTATAAAGAGCACGAGCGCAAGCCTATGGCCCAGTTTTTCTGGCGCATGCGGTGGATTTTCGCCGCATGGATTGTGACCTTTTTGGCCGTTGGTGCTGCGTTCGCAGTTGAACATTTATGGCGATATGGATGGTCACCCGCAACCGCGAAATGGATGGCGGCTTATTTTAACGCAATGTGGTCGTCCGGCGGATTATCGATTTTTGCCGAAATTCCAGCATGGATTACGCGTACAGCTTTGCGTCCGGATATACCGTCGATTGCACCGCTGTTGCCAATAATTGCTTATGCGCTGATTACATACGAAGATTATCTGAAAGAATTCAATCCGCACGGCACGGATAAATACGATGCATCTTCATCGCGCAAAGCCGAAGAAGAAGATATCAAGAAAATGGGCTTGTTCAAAGGATTCGTCACGGTACTTGGGTTCTGGAAGAAAAAACCATTAATGCTGAACGAAACCCTGTCAACCCTGTGCGTGGCGCCGCCCGGAACCGGTAAAACCCAGGCAGTCGTTATTCCGACAATATTCGAATGCGATACGGTGTCCATGATTATCAATGACCCAAAACCGGAATTGGACAAAGACACATCCGGATATCGTTCAAAAATTGGGCCGGTATTTATCATGAACTGGGCGGGTCAAGACGACCCGGCGCGCGGCGTATATTATCCGTCTTGGAATCCATTATCCCCAGAACATGTCCCGTTTTTACAGGAAAAACGCGACCTGTATATTGATTCAATATGCGCGGTGCTGATTGCGGACAAGGCGTCAAGCACAGCCGACCCGCACTGGACAATATCGGGCCGTGCGGCTTTGTCCGGATTGGTTCAATTTATTGTATCCAAAGTCGAACGCGCCAAGGCAGACGAATATTTTAAACACCGTTTGGATACCGGAACATTTGATGGGGATGATGCGGCATTGCTGGACACTTATTACGTCGGCATGAATGACCCAAATGCCGAAGCAGCACGTCACATGTTGGCCGCAGGCCAACTATCATCAATGAATTATGTGCGTGTTGGAACATGGGCAACCGTACCGCCGGGATGGGTTGGCAAAGAAGCATCGTTATCGTTGATACTCGACTGGATAACCAGTAACCAAGTTCGCATCGCCGAAGATATGGAAGCACGTCGCAAAGCCGGCGACTAAATGGTAATGATGGCCGACCCGATGAAAGACTTGTTCATTGATGCAGTCGAAGAAGCGCGGCAATATAATTACGCCCATCGCGCGGTCCAAGAATTAACACAATTGGCGAATACTCCGGACAAGGAACGCGGGTCTATATTATCCACCGTTATGGCCGGCCTGGGCATTTTCCGAAATGCGGCCGTGCGCAATCGTACATCCCATTCCGATTTTCATTTCAGCGATTTGCGCGGTGTAAAAAATGCAAAAACTGGCAAATGGGAACCGGTGTCTGTTTATCTGTCCATTAACCTGGTCGATGCGGCGGCATTGAATCCAATTACGGCGATATTCGTGGAATTGATGTCTTCGTTCCTGTTGGCCAATGTTCCGGATGCCATGCACGCCGGACAAAAATTGGGTCCGTGCCCGGTCTTGTTCGTCTTGGACGAAATGCCAAAAATGCAAAAGCTAGAGGCCGTTATCCAAGGACCCGACCTGGGCCGCGGATGTAAAGTGTCGTACCTGATTATCGGCCAGGACATTCACCAGATTCAGGAAAAATACGGTGCGGATGCGGCGGCAACGATTATGTCCACAACGGCCGCGAAAATCGTAATGCGTCAAAACGATTGGGATACAGCGGAAAAGTTTTCACGTTTGATGGGTGAAAAGATTATGAAAGAAACCAAAAAGGACGATAAAGGCAAAGAATCAGAAGATACGAAAAACAAAGGTGCCCTTTATTCGCCAATGGATATATTAAAGCTGGATTCGAAAAAGCAGCTGGTTATATTGCAAGGATATAATAATCGACCAATAGAATTGGACCAACATCGTGCATACGAAGACGAAAGTATGATGAAGAAAAAAGCAATTCCGATGGCATCGCCATTGCCCGAATTCTTAATCCCGTCACACCACAAAGCAATGGGCCATCCGGGTGAAGTAAAGATGCCGAATGGTTAAAGTACGTATTGCAAAATTTATCGCGGATAACGGATTCGCATCGCGTCGTGAAGCGGAACGCCTTGTCGAATCCGGTGCAATTTCCGTGAACGGAATCGTCATCGACACGCCTGTGTTTTTTATAGAAGAAAATGACAAAGTTACCATAAACGGAAAACAAATTTTACGATTCCAGACTCCCGATTCCAGACTCCCGACCGTTATCGCTTTCCACAAACCAATCAATACTATGACAACTGCGCGTGACCCGAATGGCCGCGAAACTGTCTATGATGCATTGCCTGCGAAATATAAAAATTTTAAATATGTTGGACGATTGGATTATAAAACAACCGGATTGCTTTTGATAACGAATGATGGCGCATTGGCGCGTGAATTAACATTGCCATTGGCCGGGATAAAACGAACATACGTCGCGAAATTGCGCGCGGCAAATGTCGCAGATATAAAATCACCATCACGCGCACGCGCGCTTCGCGATTTCCTGTCACCATTATCGGCGGATGACGCTATCTTCGACCCACTGCGCCGCGGTGTAACCATTGATGGCGTAAAGTATGCGCCGATGGAAATTGAATTGATTTCGCGATATCCATTATCGGTAAAAATAGTTTTGCGCGAGGGAAAAAAAAACGAAATCAGAATCGCATTTGATTATATCGGATTGCCGGTATCAAAATTACGCCGTGAATCTTATGGTCCCATCCAGCTGGGCGATTTGCCAATCGGAAAATACCGTGAATTATCAGAAAAAGAAGTGCTGTCATTGCAAGCTGGCTCGGTATAAGTTCTCCTCCTTTGGAGGAGAACTTATTATTTCCCAAACACAAAATCATCATCCTGTGATAATTTTATAATCACGCCCATATCATCATTATCCGCAGCATGTTGGCGGCGGGATTTTCCGCATTTTTCACATTTATGAATAATGATATATTTTCCGCATTTTTGTTCAATTGAAATGGGCCGCATCATGCCGCCGCAACTGGATGCCCGGTCACCCGGATTTATATCCACACACCGCGACCACAGACACGCCGGGCAATGATTCGTATATCCCGTGCCCGAAACATCCACGCCGCAATTCGCACATTTAAAATTTTCAATCACGCGCGTGAATTTCTTCATGGTAAATTCTATACATCACATTCTATGTCTTTCATCGTTATATCGTCGCCATCAACAACAACGACTTTGCCGCCCACGATTCCCACATGTGCCAGCGCGGCGCAGACATCCTTTGCCGTGAACATCTGTTCGCTGAATATCGGACGTACCCCGCGTGACAAGCAAAGTTGATTCGCAATAATTTCCAAATTGCACACCGATACAATCGGCATATCCGGGCGACGACATGAAATTTCGCGTGATTTTCGGCCGCTGCGGTCAAATACAACAATCGCCGTTGCTTTGTTCAGATAGGCCACCGTTGTCACCGAACGTGACCAATCGTTTTCTGGAATATTATCAACGCGATTCCAATCGTAACTATTTTCAATTGAATCCGTATCTGCGTTGGCCAGAATTTTCGACATGGTTTCAACGACCAGCACAGGAAAATGTCCAATCGTCGTTTCTTCGGATGTCATGACTGAATCAGCACGCAAATACGCTGCCGTCGCGACGTCGGAAATTTCGCTGCGCAGCGGGAATTCGTTATCAGCCATAGATGCCAGCATCTGTGTCGCAACGATAATCGGCCGATTCTTTTTACGGCATGCACGAATCAGGTAACGCTGAATTGCTGGAATTTCCCAGAACGGCATTTCGACCGCCAAATCGCCGCGCGCAACCATAACGGCATCCGCGACATCCGCGATTTCTTCGAACCTTTCAACGCCTTGGGGGCGTTCAATTTTAACGATAATTTTTACAGGTGCAGATGTGCGCGCGGTAATAAAGTTGCGAACTTCGGTAACGTCTTCTGGTTTTTGCACAAATGAAATTGCAACAAAGTCCGGATTATGCTTCAAAACAAAGTCCAAATTTTCGCGGTCTTTGTCGGTCAGCACGCTTGTATTAACCTCTGTATCCGGCAAATTAAATCCGCGGCGGTCCCATATTTCTGTGCCGCGAATAACAACGGCGTCAATCCGGCCCGGTGATTTCGCCGTAACCTGCATTTCCATTTTACCATCGTTCAGCAATATACGGTCGCCGACCGATAACGATTCCAGAACAAAAGATTCCGGCATATAGACACGGGTATTATCGCCCAGCGCCGGGTTTGAATCGAATGTAAATGTCTGGCCAATTTTTAATATCGTGCGATGCGTTTCACCATCATCCGTATATGTTCCAGCAAAATCGCCGATTCTGTTTTTTGGCCCCTGTAAATCCGCCATAATGGCAATCGGCCGTCCGAATTCCGCCGACAATTTGCGTATTGTTGCGATGCGTTCCGCGTGAACTTCCTTGGCATCATGGGAAAAATTCAATCGGCATACGTTCATGCCATTTTCAATCATTTGGCGTAACACATTTTCTGGCGCCGACATCGGCCCAATGGTTGATGTAATCTTGGTCAGTTTTTGCATTTATTTTTTCCTTGTTTTTAAGTCGTGCAATGATATCATACCCACACGAATAATCAAGGGGTAAAGATATGAAGCACGCAAATACTGGCGCAATTGATAATAAACAGCTGATTACAATCATCGAACGTATTGAAAAAATGCATGAAGAAACGGCTGCAATCGCCGCCGATATGAAAGAAATATTTACAGAGGCAAAAAGTGCCGGATACGACCCGAAATATGTTCGCCAGATGGTCCGCTTGCGCAAAATGGATCCGGATGAATTGGAAGAAACAGACGAATTGACCAAGATGTATCGTGATGCGCTTGGGATATAAAAAATGCGGCAATGCCGCATTTTTTATATCTTATTTCCATCCGTTGCTTTAAACCTTTCACGACCGACTGTGATTATCATATCATCCGATAATACAGGCGCAGATTGACGCGCAACACGCGTGCGCCAGAATATTGCACCGTCACTTGCATTAATCGCGTATAAATGTCCATCTGTTGCAACAACAAATACAACTTCGCCTGCAACGACAAATGGCACACCAACACCGATTGGATTGCACCACACTTTATGTCCATCGCGGTCACGCACGCGACACATCGCATCACCCAGGCCGCCAACATAAACCGCATTGCCGACAATTTGGACCGGTGCAACGATATCCAATAACGATGCACCACCGGTCAGCGCGCTTTCTTTGAATATATCTGCAATCCAGACCAGCTGGCGTGTTCGTACATTAACCTTGACCAATTCGCCGGTGGATAATCCGGCATAAACAAACCCATTTGCATAAGCAGGCACGCGTTCAATATTTACGCGCGATGTGGTTGGCAATCCGGAAAATACCCGACGCTTGTCACCCACAGTCGGAATTTCCCATATTATATTGTCAGCGTCTTGGATAAATGCACTGGTCGGTGGCGTGGAACCAGTGGCCTGCATAGCTATCATTCCATCCGGAATGGCTTTATTTTTCACGACAATTTCGCCCGTTGCAAATACAGGCGTGCGGTCACCCGGCAAAATCGGGTCCTTTTTGGAACACGCACCAATTACCAAACAGCATGCAACCAAATAAAATATTTTCTTTACATACATATTATTACCGCAATGCTTCTGCTTCGGCGGCAATTACGCGCGGCGCATCTGCATCCATAATGATTTTATCCAACCAGATACGCGCATTATCTTCATCTGCCACGGACAGATATATTTGCGCAATCATCAGCAATCCAGTGTAATAAAATGGTGAACGTTTGGTTTGCAGCGGCGCCAAGAATTTTTCAAATTCACGCGGCGTCATTGAATCAGCACGCATTATGGCCAGGTATATTGTTGCCAAGTGCCGAAAATCAACTGTCGCGCCATTTTTTGCCAATTGTTCCAAAGACTTTTCGGCTGCCGCACGATTACCCATCTGTAAATCAATCCGCGCAGAATCAAACAAAGCCAAATCTGCCATACCGCCAGAACCGGATTTCGCCGCACGTGCCAACGCTTCGCCCGCCGCGCCCGGATTATTATGCGCCATATTCACCGCGGTTTCATACGCCGTCGCAGACGTCATACGTGAACTTTCCCGATGTGCCCGAAATAATTGCCAACCCGCGACACATATAACGATAACAATCGCGCCGGCGATTAAAATGCGCGCATACTTTTTTATAAAATCGTACATTTCTTGGGTTTGAACTTCTTCGCCTATTTCACGGTACAATGCATCTTCGGCATGTTCCGACATGGTCTTTTTGGGTTGCTTGATTGTTTTGAATCGTTCCAGCATGCTTGCCATAATTTCTTCCTTTTTTTGTTTGTGTCCCATAATAATCCATTTTGTGCCTATTGCAAATGGAAAATATTTATCTATAATAATCGGCATGAAAGGAAGAAAATCGAAAATAACAGAAACACCGCCGCGCGATGCCGCCGTACCCGCGGTTATACAATCACCGCGCTTGCCAGTTATTTCTGATGAATCCAGCTTGGACCGCTATGTCCGCGCAATCCAACAATTTCCATTATTGTCACCCGAAGACGAATACAAATACGCAACCGAATTTCAACAGACCAAGGATGCTTTTGCGGCCGAAAAACTGGTCACCAGTCATTTGCGCATGGTTGTATCCGTAGCGTATGATTTCCGCAATTATGGCATTCCGGTCGTTGATTTGATTGCGTCCGGCAACCTGGGCCTGATGCAGGCTTTGCAAAAATTTGACCCGGAACGCGGATTCCGGTTTTCAACATACGCTATGTTCTGGATAAAGGCCGAAATTTACGAAACAATATTAAACAATTGGTCGATGGTAAAAATCGGCACATCGGCAAATCAAAAGCGTGTATTTTTTGGTCTGTCGCGTGCGAAACGCGCGCTGGGCATCATGGATTCAACATTGTCCAGCGACCAGACAAAGCAAATTGCAGAATATTTGGATGTATCGGAATCAGACGTTGAAAATATGTCAGGCCGGATGCGCGCACGCGATTTATCGCTGAACCGGCCGGCACATGATGAAGACGGTGGCGCAGATATTATGTCCAATCTGGCCGATAATGCAGATTCGCCCGAAGACAAAATTTCAGATATGCAGTTCCGACGATTCGGTCATGAATTATTGCAAAAACATATGGCGGATTTGCCGGAACGTGACCGTGCCATACTGATTGCACGAAGGTTGTCCGACCCGGTGCAAACACTGGAACAATTGGCTGAAAAATACAGCGTATCACGCGAACGTATTCGCCAAATCGAAGAACGGGCATTTTCAAAATTGCAATCTGCGATGTTATCGGATGCGAACAAGGAATAATCATGAAGAAAATTTTGTTATGTCTTATGCCTTGTGCTTTGTGCTTTGCGGCGCATGCAAATCCATTGGAATACCAATACGGCGATTTTACTTTTCGCGCCAGTGGCGAAGGCATGATTGGCGGCGCGTACGCACGTGACCCGGATGATTATTTTTTATCTGATTTTCGTATTCGTTTAACGGGCAATTACGCATTTGATGATGAATGGCGAATGGGTGCAGTATATTCGGTTGACCGGTTGACGCTGGATGCGGACAAATGGGCGCGTGACGCGTTTATGTTTGTTGAATCGCCATGGGGTCGCGGCGAAGCCGGAATTACAGATTCCATCGCGAATAAAATGGGCGTTGCGTTGCCGGATGTCGGCGGTTTGCGTATTAATGATTATTCAATTGTGTATGATATCGCAAACCCGAATGCGATGTTTATTGCGAATCCAACCAACGGCGGCACGCGTTATTCTTTGCGTGGCTCTATTGCGACCGTACCGTCAAAACCATGGCAATTCGGTATATCGTTCGCACCCGGCGAAGACCGATTCAAATCTGCATCCGACATCGGAATAAAATATCGCAAACCAGACGGCAAGACTAAAATTACTGCATCATTCGGCGCATCATTCATCGATTCACCGCGTAATTTAACCGAAGACATTTTCGATTATGTCGCAGATGCAAATTTCCGCGCACAAATTGCAACTGGATTGAATGTACAATACACCAGCTGGATGTTCGGCCTGAACGTACGTGCGATTTATGACCATGAACCACTGGGACCAACCAAGGACGGTCTACGCATCGGCACCGGCGCATCTTATGATTTGTTAAATTACAGCGTATCCGCATCATATATCTTTTCGGACGTCGGATTATTCCATGATAATGGCACACGATATGTTCATACCGGTCTTTTATCATTGCGATATAAAATAAATCAATTCGTTGATGTTTGGACCAGTGGCGGCCTGGTCGCATCTGAAATTACCACCAGTCCGTTTATTGCCGGCGGATTACGTGGAAAGTTTTAAAATATAATTTCTATGGACGCCTGCTTGCTGTTGGCTCTGGTCATGTATGTCAAATACACTCCCGCCACCAACAACATCGCATTCGTCCCATATAAATTATATTTTTCATTAAAAAAATCCGCCAAATGGCGGATTTTTTATACAAGGCATTTAAGGGCGGCACCAGTATTTTTTATCATAAACCATCCCAATCTGTAATCGGCCATATAAACGGTCAGCATAAACAGGCCCAGCGCGCCGATAACAATCATCACGCGAATCCGATTCCCGCGCAAGCAATACACCGCAATATTATACAGCAAGAACAATACATACAAATCAACAATAATGCTGATTATCCACAAGCTGGTGCAATTAAACGCCAATGCGTTCATTATCAGTATAACCGGATATATAAAGAACACGGACGCCAAACCCTTGACCGCAATTTCCCAATCGCGTTCACCGCCGGTAATTTCCGCGACCAGCATAAGAAGTCCGCCAAGCACGAACAATATCGCAACCGCCAAAACCGGCACAACAACCAGTTTCGAAAATACGACGGAAAAAGTTATCGTCGCGCCGCCGATTAATTGCATCGCCAACACGGCCGCACCGCCCAGCAGACCGTACAGGAATGCCTTTAACATTGATTCTTCCAGATTGCCGTCCGCGACGATTTTCGAAAAGAACTGTTTCGGACGGAACAATACGTCCAATATGCTGGTCGTCCAGCGTGCGATTATATTTTTCTTTTTTGGTGCTTTTGCCATTGTCGTCTCCCGCTTGCTTATTGACTTTTATAAGATTATAATAAAGCAAGAATTACAAAAGAGCAATGAGTTTTTAACATGACAAAAATCGCAATCGTTGGGCGGCCAAACACTGGCAAATCGACACTGTTTAATCAATTGACGGGTACGCGTGATGCGTTGGTCCATAACCGGCCGGGTGTTACGCGCGATGTTGTCGCCGGCAAAATGAAAATGCCGGATGATGCGAACGTCACGCTTTTCGATACTGCGGGCTTGGAAGCAAAAACAACGGATATCGGAAAAATCAGCACAGATATGGCATTGGCAACAATTAAAAATGCAGACGCGGTTTTGTTTGTGGCGGATGCCAAAGCTGGCCTGATGCCAAAAGATTTGGATTGGGCGCGCGTGGTTAATCGTTTGAAAAAACCGGTGTTATTATTAGCGAAC
>Ga0123354_10021134_pt1 | contig 10253 bp, 5 predicted proteins | sample TergutLab28metaG_2_FD_97872 | JGI IMG/M metagenome (GOLD analysis project Ga0123354, IMG submission 97872) | Labiotermes labralis P4 segment gut microbial communities from Petit-Saut dam, French Guiana - Lab288 P4 | ecosystem: Host-associated > Arthropoda: Insects > Digestive system > Gut ...
CAGATGCTGTATAATACAATTTTGACCTCCTGATGATGAGCACATAGTGCTCGAAACATGTAGGGGCATATAATAAGCTTATTATAAAACAAGAATTTGTGCATTAAGTTGGTTAATTACTAATATTACTTGTTAAATGTCTCATGCCCCAATCATCGAAATTCATATTCGAGTATGCATCACTTTATCTTTGTAAGAGTTTCCGGATTCAAGTGCTGCTTCGTAGAAGACAAAGTTCTTTTTGGCTTTTCTTAAGACCGTCCACGCAAAATCCGGAATTGCATCTGAATTAATCACAACGACTTCCTTCCACACTTTATCCAATTTATTATAAAATCATCACCTATCAGAAGACACTGAATCATGAATGTGCTTTATAATATGTCTTTAAATAAGTCAATGTTAAGTGTTTCATTTAAGCTATGAACTCGCGTGCTGCATAGTTACGCCTTTATACGTCATTATTACATTTTATGCGCGTCAATGTTCTGTAGGAGGTTAGAACAGGATGCTCTTTGTTTTCTAACGTAGAAATGTGAGAAGCATACTTATTCTTGCTCACTGCTGGTGGTCTGCTTTGGAACTCCTTAAGTACCTCGCCACATTGCCTTGTATTGTATTTTTGCGAGATCGCATAAGCAATCCATCCGCTTGAAGGACTTCGCTTGTTTCATTACTGACGTCCGGGATGAGACAGACGCGAGTGAAGACTGTGATGGTAGGAACGTTGATTGATAAACTACTCTGATCTCTCTGATCAGCGAAGAATTTCAGACGAACTGCTTGCACGTGGATGTCTTGTCATCGGAGATCTTGCGTGCGCATAACTTGACAACTATTGGATCACGATGCTGCTGATGTCATTTTCATCTCAGCAAAATATGTACATCCTTAAAACTGCGAAATTTCAGTAGCCAAATCTGAATTTGTAGTGTAATCCAGTCTTTTGACAGGGATTACAACTGAAATGTTATTGTAGAACCTGCTTTATTTAAAGACCCAGTACGTACCGCGCAGTAAACACTTTTAATCTAGGTTATAAAAACCAATCAGTTTATGATGCAAGTGGCACAAGTTGCTCTTTGTTCTCAGATAAATAAAGAACACATAAATACAGTGTTGACAGAGCGTACAGTTGTTGTATGTTAAACTGATGGTGCATCACGTAACCAGTAGGTCTTAAATGGTTAACATTCCGTTTTCAAGAGACCTATTAAAGACCAGTCTGAATGTTAACATTTTGATATTCGTTTCCGCATCCAAACTTGAGAATTATTAAGAATTTTGCCCACAAAAATTCCTGTAGACATTTCTGCCTCCTGCTTCCTCACTGTAAGTCCAGCCTGTGCCACACTTTTCTGTCTTATCGCAATGACGTAACGTATGCAATTCACGAAGCTGTCCTTATTTACTACCGTATAGTGCTGGATTCCTGTACCTTCCTTCCTTAGGTCAAGAATTTCCTTGACCGTTTTTTCAGAATTTCATACTAAATGGTCTTCTGTTACCATAACAAGCCACTATTTACTTGCAATATATATATATATATATATATATTATCGCAAAGTTCGAAATTTCGTTAAGTAGACGGGACACTAAAGGTGAAAGGTAAAGCAGTCCCGTTACAGGCCTGGAGTGGTCCAGAGGGTTCCAGGAAGTTGAGGTTTCCAGATTTCATGACAACGACACAAGATGATGGTAAGGATGTCAGCCTTGGTAGGTAGCATTTATCCCCAAGAAATGCTCCTGGTACTCATTTCTGTTACAGGCTGAGTCGACCCCAGGGCATAGTGCGATGCAAAATTCCAGTGACACTAGCTGGGATCAAACCAGCGACCTTCCGATTTGTAGCATAGCACTTTAACCACTGTGCCACCGCGGTCCCTTGACGGGATACTAACATGTTTTAGCTTGTTGGTATCCAATACTTTGAGAATTTTTTTTTTGTTCTAGGATGGCAGTTAATGACAGGATTAACAGCCTTTCAGCATTTAGTGTTTTATGTTCCTAAACTACTTTATCCCAGGGTGCAACAGCCCCTAGTGTTCCAGGGTCTTCTTGTTATCGAAGCTTTACGATAACACTCAGACACACCATGGTCGGTAGGATTCCTCTAGACGAGTGATCGGCCCGTCGCAGAGACCTGTACCTAACCGCACACAACAATTAAAAGAGAAAGAAATTCATGCCTCGGCGGGATTTGGACCCGCAATCCCAGCAAGCGAACGGTCGCAGACCCACGCCTTAGACCGCGCGGCCACTGAAATTGGCCTCCTTAAGCTATAGTTTCGCATGTTTAATGTGCAGATAAAGTAGGATCGAAATTGGGATTAGGGAAAATTAAATGTAATTTGTACCTGTCCAGGCCATAAATTGTTATAGGCATTATTCCACTCATTCCTTTCCTCGGCCCTAGTTTGATGTCTGTGGTCACCTTCACACCTCGGCCGTTGTACCCTCGAGAAAGGTCTCCAGTTAACATTGAACAGAACGTGCGGTCCGCAGTTCGAATCTGGGTGATATGGCGAAGAGAAAAATTTGTTTCCCCTGCCGGGAAATGGAAGGACAAGTACTGAATTGCGTCGATATAAGAAATCTTGTAAAATAGGTGTTGTGAAGTACGGGAACATAGAGAATTGTGCAATGGCATGTCAAGGCTGCGGTTCAAATTAATCAAGTACTCGTATAAAAAGTCGGAATCGATTCATGACACTGCTCTTGTTATACATATGTTATATCGTTCATATTTATGCTTTAGTGACAATTGTGTCATAATGGCTTATTAAAAAGCAAATGACAACAATACATTTGTATATCTTAGTCATCCTTTTTGCACTTGAAAAGTCTGTTTATTCTTTTGAGTCGTGTATGTTAGAGTTTGGTTTAACACAAAGCCTTGAATTCTATAATGAGTCTCTCAGTGTTAGTTCTGTTAAAGTGTTAATACATTCGTGTTCATCTTCTGTTTAACTGTTAGGCGATTAATTTTAAATGTATCTATATATTTCAGTTTAAATTTGATTTCATTCATTCCATCTTTTCGTTTATTTTTGCTATCCACCACATATTATCTGGGTGCTCAGTTCAAGGAGAATGATTTGGGCTGAGCGTGTAGAATGTATGAGCCGGAGTAGAGAACTATGTAGAATTTGGGGGGGGGGGAATCTGAAGGAAAGGCACCATTTTGAATATCTAGGCGTAGGTGAGAGGTTAATATTAAAATGCGTCTCTAATGTGTTGTGTTGTGTTGTCGTGAACTAGGTTTATCCGTTGCAGGATTGGAACACTGGTTGATTATTTTGAACGCGGCAATGAACACTCAGGTTCTACACAATATGAGAAATTTCTTGACTAGCTGAGAAACTGTTAGCTTCCCGAGACGGACTCTGCTCCTTGGAGTAAGTTAGTTGGTTAGTTAGCTATTTTGTTATATCATATTTACAGCTTACAATTTTTTGTAACGGGGAAATAAGGCAGGGAAATTTTTTGTAACGGGGAAATAAGGCAGGGAAATAAGGCAGGGAAATTTTTTAACTTAATATTCACGAATCACAAATTGTCAGCAAAAACAATTATTATTGATACAATTTTACTTGATATCTGCTTGATATCGACTGTATGTCTTGCCGTCATTAGACCTATGTACAAAGTTAAATAAAGAGTAGACAGTTTAAATTATACCCTTTTGGAATTAGATAAAAAATACTGAATTTTCGTAAGTGCGTAGCTCCGATCTGTGCACATTCTGTACAGCACCATTAAACAGACAGAGAAGCCGAGGTAAAAATAAATACAATACGAATTCTAGTGTTCTACATAGCATACGCTTCATTTCTTATAGATATCTGCGTGTGTTTATTTCTTTACATATGTGAAGTGATTTTGTTTTGAAGTGAAGTGAAGTGAAGTGGAGTTACGTTAAGTTCTTGGGGACCGAAGTACCATGCACATTAGGGTGACCTTATATTGAGGGTACTTGATTGTATATTGACTATTTTATTTGGTGTGTGTATGTGTGGGTGTTTTGGTAATACGTGTACTTGTATTTACTATGTTTTTGTATTGTTTCGTTCACGTATATTTATTCTTATTTGTTACTAGTGTAAGGACTACTGCCACCGAGTGACAACTCAATTGCAGTAAATAATAATAATAATAATAATAATAATAATAATCCTGATTGAAGATAGTGGCTGTTGGGAATGTAATTTTAAAGAAGCCTTTTATTCTTCTCCAGTGTAATGAGACTGATTGTACTAGTGTATGCGTAACTTTCTAAGCTGTTAGGTGTGCCAAATATGATTGGGGTCACGGCTCACAGACGCTGCTCACTCAAGTATATTTTAACCCAGGATCAAGTATTCGGAATGATATACAATATTAGAACGGATGACCTGAATAGCTTCATCACTAGGATTAAAGTTTGATTTTTCGGTAAACAGGCGTGAGGAATTTGTGGAGTAAGTAAGTGAGTATCTGACTGTCATGGCGGAACCTGATCTGTGTTCTTATTTAGTATAGTTGTAGGAATTAAATAATTTCATCAAATTTAAGACACTTTAGTTCTTCCGGGATCAGATTTCGAGCCGGATGCTTGCTAAATGTGACCCGAGGAAAATTCGAGAAATCTGTTGTTCTGTATCTGCGCCTAAAGATACGTAACCTGTCCTGTAACAATAAGAAACTGAAGGATGCCTTCCTGCTTCTCCCTATCCTGTAACCGTGACACGCAGTGGACTAATTGTCTGCATTCACGCTACCGATTTTAATTCCCTGCGGCAGACTATTTATTGAAAAAAATCTCGCCAACTAATAATCTTCCACCAGGTTAAGGACTCTTCGTTATCTCACCGCATTACAAGATTTATTACTATTTTCACAAAATGCCGTCACTGGACCCCACTCGAGTCTTATGAATTCAGTCCACACCCTGATACCTCAACTAACGAACTAATTTACTTATAGTGTAAATAAGATATACGACTTTCTGTTTAAGATATTTGTTTTTTTATTATGAAACCAGAAGCTTCATTATCATGGCCACGCGATTCCAACACTGGATCCTTTTCTAAATCAGTAGATTTCCACTCATCATTCTAATCCCCTTTTTCTTTAAGATTCGTTGTAATAATAAATTTATAGCTAGGCTTAGGTTCCTGAATGGTGTCTCAGATTCATCTTTTTCCACGAAACGTCTGTCGATATCCTGTTGACATACGTGCAGTAAGTTCTAAATGCTCTCACATTGTACATTCCCAGGTTTTATCACAATACTAATAAGTTGTTTCATGAACAGCAAAAATTTTGGGTGTATTTCTTATACTATTCTCTCCAGGCTTTTGTAACTTCCTCTGTCTTAGATTCACATATATTTTCTTGCCATTTGGTCTCCAAAACACCCGAGCGACGTAGGATCAACATAAAGAGACTGCATGTGTGTCAGCAGAATGCAGAAACCACAAAAATACAAATACATAGAGAAGACCCCACCACCACCAACCGCAATAGAAAATTCCATTTTATAGATCCATGAAAAATGTATCAAGTCTGTACCAATACATGAAGGTAAAGGTAAAGTGATCCCGTTACAGGCCCGGTGTGACCCAGAGTGTGGGTGGAGTTATAGCTCTACTCTTCCATAACCGCGGCACTAGAAGGGGGTGAGTGGTCAGCAGCACGCCCCGGCCGCACTTTACCCGCGGGAAATAGCCGGTATCCATTTTACTGGAGACTGGATGAGCCCCAGGGCCGGTCTGGACAGACGGAAATTCTCGTCCCCACCAGGATTCGATCCCGGATCGTCTAGCCCTTAGTCAGTCGCTATACCGACTGAACTATCCGGCCCACGTACCAGTACTTACTTTCCTAATATAACAAACACATAGTAAAGGCCCGAAATTAGAAATTTACACTAGAAGTATATTCCATCTCTGCTTTCAGATAAGAAGTTCTTAACTTGTCAATGATCAAGACAAGTGGCAACATGTTATAACAACACAAATTGTAAATAACTGTATTCCATAAACATTACTGTTGTGCCGAGTGAAATATCTTTATTTTGCTCGAAAACTGCTGTCACAAAAAAAAGGGGGGGAAGCCAAAACTGATTAAGATTCCGAAAATACTCGTAGGTTAATTCCTGAATGTTAAAGACCATATTTTACACAAAGGTGAATTTACAGTGACACCCAATACGTAAAAAATTCTCATATTATCTTTCCGTCTCCGCCACTGTTATCTCATATATATGTGCCTCTTACTACTGTAACATGTGGCACATGCCGCTGAAGTCCTAATGTCGTGACTGTGCACATTCTACCTTAACATATCCCCCTCTCACCTTACATTATTACAGCCGCTGGAAACGAAAGAAAGAAAGAAGTTTCAAAAAGTGTCAAGAGTCAAAAGTCCCAACCCCTACAACTTTTTTTTAAGTACTCTCTCGAAAGGTTAAAATAACATTTTGAAGGGGTCGGTATCAAAGGAGCTTTTCCAAGTAATTTAACCCGTAGAACGTCATCCTCTAATTAAAGTTACTTTAAGGGCAAGAGAAGACCTTCCTACGTGACTTGGTTCAATATACAGTATATTTCTGTGTAAACAAGTTCTGATGAATGTGGCGATGATTAAAAATCCTGTGAGTGACTTGGTGTTTCTTAACTTTCCAATCGCTCTGTGTCTAACAACACTGTAATATCATACGAAGTAAACAAGGAGTGGAAGGGAAACTGATTTATGGTGTTTCCGCTTCTTTCACATTTCACGTACCTGTTTTCAGTGTCTTGACTTTAGATCAGAGGTGGGCTAGTTAATCACGTTACTACGTCACACGCAGTAAGTTTTATATCATTATTATTTTCTTCTCGGTGCCACAACCTGATTTTAATCGTAACCTTATTTAAGTATAAAAGTCCTCATAACCGTGTTTAAGCAATTTAACATTCATAGGTCCGTGTATCGCTAATATATTCGCAGAGTATAAGCAACAAGATGCAACGTTTCACAATTTCTTTATTTTTGTAAGACGCTCTACATGTTTCAGACGGTTTTTCCGTCCATCGCCAGGAGTTCTAAACTACACACACAGCTTCAGGCATTTGTCGGACCAATACTTCTACCTGTTGCTAGCATGGCCAGGTTAGCAGCAGGTAGCAGTATTGGTCTGCCAAATGTCTGACGCTGTATGTGCAGTTTTGAGCTCCTTATGATGGACGGAAAACCCGCCTGAAACATGTAAAGCCTCTTACAAAAATAAAGAAATTGTGATAGTTTGCAAGTCTCAACTCCCCCACGATACCAACCGGTAGCAACAACTGTTGACCAGTACCAGATGCTGTAGATACGGTTATTTGTGCTCCTGATGATGGGTGGAGAAACCACCCGAGACATGTAGAACAGTTTACAGATAAGATAAACTGTGTATTGTTGAAACTTGTTGGACATTTATTGGCATTAATTTAAATTCTTTAAAATAGTATCGAAGCTGATTCATGTGGAGAGGTGAACCGAGGGCCGTGATCTCCCCACTTTGCCCTAACGTTGTGGACTCCCAGCCAGGCTGGCAGCAGGTAGCAGAATTGGTCTGACAAGTGCCTGACGCTGTGTGTGCAGTTTTAAGCTCCTGATGATGGACGGAAAACCGTCTAAAACATGTAGAGTGTCTTACAGAAATAAAGAAATTGTGAAACGTTGCATCTTGTTGGTTGTACTGTGCGAGTGTTCAGGCAGTTAACTGCTTACCATTGGACTGGAGTCGATCAGTCGTCTTTCTTGGCAAAGAGCACAGTGAAGCACCTAGTAGAAGGACGCCATAGTTTCGTGTTTAAGCAGCATAAATGTCTCAAATCACCCTGTTTATGGGACGGTATACTCTTTTGGTTGTAGGCTTTTAAAGCCTATTGGCTAGTTTACTTATCACTATGCTTATTGCTGTAATATCTGCATCTTTTTCAGACAGCCTACTTATGTACTCTCACAATGAAAAACAAGTGTTTCCCTACAGGGCATACCGCGTTTTCTGTTTGACACAACCTGAGTACTTACATAATCTCTCAGTATGGATGTGCTTTAATCTTCCGTGTTAAAAAGGTGAATATTTGTTATGTGTTGCATTCCTAAGGTGCATAACAAGTTGTTCTGCAAAGCCTGTGTTATACCACAGTAACCATTTACCATAATTATACCTTACGCGATTAATGTATATCTGCTGAAGTTTTGCAATCCAATATCTCTTTGGTTGCTTTATATCAGAAAAATAAGTAGACTGCTATTACAACTTAACATGCTTAATTATTTATTATTTAATGCAATAGGTTTCGGCGTGTATTATCTTTATCAATTATAATAAATTACAAAATACTTATATGTAGATTAAACATTTAAACAAAACCACTTTTCGTCGATTTTTCTGAAACCTTAGCATTTATAGACACATCGGTATATTGAACGAAGATGTTGAGATTTTGATTTGTTCAGGCACTAAGATTTAAGTCTCCTAGCAAATGACGCGGGGTCCCTGGGTTAGGATTTCCCGACGTTTTGAAGGAACGTAGTTCCTTTACCTTCAAGTATTCAAGCAGGAAAGTCGGTCTTTCAAAACGGCACAATGTTCTGGCAGTCTCAAAATCCACATTGTTCAAATTTATTGTGAGATGGACGGGAAAAATTCTTGAGTAATGTTAAAATTTCCTTCGACATTCGGCCTTGTAACTAGAGCACCTGATAGCTGGATGATAGACAGGTGTGGGTGGATTGATATGTGGTCGTAGGTTTTCACAATAAACGCTTCCTAAATTTACGCACTACAAACTTCTCACGAAATTTTACAAGCTCTTGGTCTGTTAATTCTTAACACGTTTCAGAGACGCTGTGTCTTATGAGACCTACATTTATATAGTGAGTTGCGTAAAGCAAGCGTCGACATTTTTTCTCCTTCCTTTCGAAATTCACTGTGCAGAGCGATAATGACCAGTAGGTATAAGGTGATTAAAACTATGCTCTAGTTTGCCTCCAAATCAAAGTATTCTTATAAGGGCCTAATTAAGGTGTCCCGAAACGTCGGTAGACAACTACTAACGTACATTGCGTAACATCCCAGAAGAGCAAGACCTCAACTACGCCGCTATGCAAGCCTGAAACTTCGCCAACTTAAAACGTGTGTGAAAAGTGTTTGATAATCGGCGAAAACTTCCGATGATTGCATTAAACATTATGTTCTGCTAGATGGTTATATTTGTGGGTGTTTCCGTGCGTTTGCAAACAACATAAAGTTCCTGTTTATGGTCTCGGTTATGTTAAAAATAAATAATGCTCTTAAGAAGAAAAAACTATGAAGTACTTTATGTAGAGTTGACAATTGCATAACGAGAAGCTAAAGTATCTGTACTCCTCACCCAACATTGTGCGGGTGATAAAATCGAGAAAAATGAGATGGGCTGGGCATGTGGCGCGTATAAGTGCGGAGAGGGCGGTGTATAGGGTCTTGGTGGGGAAACCGGAGGGAAAGAGACCAAGGGGGAGACCTAGGCGTAGATGGGTGGATAATATTAGGATGGATCTCCAGGAGGTGGGATATGGGTATATGGACTGGAATTGGCTGGCCCAGGATAGGGACAGTTGGCGGACGCTTGCGAGTGCGGTAATGAACCTTCGGGTTCCGTGAAATGTGGGGAATTTTTTGACTAGCTGCAAACCAGTTAGCTTCTCAAGAAGGACTCTGCACCATGGAGTAAGTAAGTAAGTAAGTAAGTAAGTAAGTAAGTATGTAGAGGTGACAAAGGCCGACCAGATAAAGGCCAGCTCGCAGGCCAAGTTCACTGTCGATGTGCAGTCACTTTTACAGAGACCCTGTAAAATATTTTAGTTTGAGTTTGCTGGCTTTCTTTTACTGTAAAATCGGAAATATATAACAACTGTAAAACTAAGCGTAAGGACATCCATTTTATAAAAACGGAGTGTCTCAGAATATCTGTATTATCAGTACCTTCGCAATTATACAGCGTGATAAAAAAGTCTCTGTGCACCTGACGATTACAGTACACAGTACAGGTGCACAGAGACTTTTTGATCATCCTGTGTGTGTGTGTGTGTACATATATATATAAATATATATATATTTCCCACATGCTTGTTCGTAAACTCTCTCACAAGCGTGAGTCAATTTATGACGCTACTGTAAGAAGTTCAGGGGCCTGGGGACATATAGCATAATATTAATAGTAATAAAGGCGTTATTATTATTATTATTATTATTA
>Ga0123354_10021137_pt1 | contig 10251 bp, 8 predicted proteins | sample TergutLab28metaG_2_FD_97872 | JGI IMG/M metagenome (GOLD analysis project Ga0123354, IMG submission 97872) | Labiotermes labralis P4 segment gut microbial communities from Petit-Saut dam, French Guiana - Lab288 P4 | ecosystem: Host-associated > Arthropoda: Insects > Digestive system > Gut ...
GGAGGGGGAAGAGGATGGTTTCGCGAATGCCGACACCGGTGAACAGCATCATCAGCCGGTCGATGCCCACCCCGACCCCGCCCATGGGGGGTGCCCCGAATTCGAGGGCGCGGAGAAAGTCCTCGTCCAGTTGCATGGCCTCGGGATCGCCGTCGGCGGCCTTCAGGGATTGTTCGGTCAGGCGCTCGCGCTGAATGACGGGGTCGATCAGCTCGGAGAACCCCGTACCCCGTTCGACTCCGCCGATGATGAGGTCCCAGGCCTCAACCAGGCGGGGGTCGTCGCGGTGGGGCCGGGCCAGCGGTTGGGCGATGGCCGGGAAGTCATAGACGAAGGTCGGTTGCATGAGGGTACGCTCGACCAGTTCGGCGTACAACTCCATCGCCAGCTTGCCTTGGCCGAGCTTGGGATCGTAGGCGATGCCGCGCTCGTCCGCGTACCTCCGCAACTGCTCCAGACCGGTCTCGATCGTGACGGTCTCGCCGACAGCCCCGGAGACCAGGTCGAAGAACTTGGCCCAACGCCACTCGCCGCCCAGATCGATGGCCGTACCGTGGAAGTCGATCACCAAGCCGTCGGAGGCATCCGGCGTGTCCATCGAATCCAGGGCCTGGGCGGCCTCCTGGATGACCCGCTGGGTGATGTCCGCGACCGAGGTCTGATCCAGCCAGGCGGCGTAGAACTCGAGCATGGAGAACTCGGCCGAGTGCGCCGAGTCGATACCCTCGTTGCGGAAGATCCGCCCGATCTCGTACACCCGGTCGGCACCGCCGACCATGGCCCGCTTGAGGTAGAGCTCAAGCGCGATCCGCAGGGTCATGTCGGTGTCGAAAGCGTTGAGGTGGGTGCGGAAGGGACGCGCCGCCGCGCCGCCGTGGATCAACTGGAGAACCGGCGTCTCGATCTCCAGGAAGCCCGTCTGGTCGAGGGTGTGGCGGATCGACTTCATGACGGCCGAGCGCATCCGCACCATGTCGCGCGACTCTGGGCGTACGACCAGGTCGGCGTACCGCTGGCGTACGCGGGTCTCCTCGCTGAGGTCCTTGTGGAGGACGGGCAACGGGCGCAGGGCCTTGGACGCCATGTGCCAATGGCTGGCCAGCACGGACAGCTCCCCGCGCTTTGACGCGATGACCCGCCCGGTGACCGCGACGAAATCGCCCAGGTCGACGTCGGTTTTCCAGGCCTCCAGACGGGCCTCTCCGACCTCGGCCAGGGACACCATGACCTGCAACCGCTCACCGGCGGTATCGGCCGTGAAACTGCCCTGGAGGGTCGCAAAACACAGTTTGCCGGTGTTGCGCAGGAAGATGACCCGCCCGGCCACGCTGACCACCGCGTCGGTTTCCTCGCCGGGCCCCAGCCCGCCCCAGCGCGCTCGTACCTCGGCCAGGGAGAGGGTACGCGGGACGCTGACCGGGTACGGCGCGGTACCCTCGGCCAGCAGCCGAGCCCGCTTGTCCAGGCGGATGCGCATCTGCTCGCTGAGGTCGGGTGGCTCGAAGTGGTCGGCGGTGTCAGGGATTTCAGTCACCTCTCAAGCCTATCGAATCGCCGCGGAGTACCCTGGTGACATGACCGATCCCCGCCTGGTACCCGACCGTGGCCGCCCGGGGGCCTGGATCGTACGGATCGACGGGACCGACCAGTCGTACGTCGATCCCTATGACCCGGCGTACCTGGAATTCGACTACGTTCAGCGGGTCGCCGATGTCATCGACACGGCCTTTGAGACCGGCCAGCGGATCACCGCGGTACACGTCGGCGGGGCCGCCATGACGATTCCGCGCTACATCGCCCACACCCGTCCGACCTCGGGCCAGATCGTCTTCGAACCGGACGCGACTCTGACGCAGGCCGTCCGCGAGGTGGCCCCGCTGCCGCGGCAGTCCGGCATCAAGGTACGGGCGGTGGACGGGCGGACCGGTGTGGGCGAGCTCAGGGATGGGTACGCCGACCTGGTCGTTCTGGATGCGTTCTTCGGCGCGCAGGTCCCGGCCGAGCTGGGCACGCGGGAGTGGTTCGCGCAGGTACGCCGGGTGGTCGCGCCCTCAGGCGTGGTGGTCATGAACCTGACCGACCACGCGCCGCTGACCTACGCCCGGCGGGTGGTGGCGGGCATCGCCGAGTTCTTCGCGCCGGTCGTCGTGGGCGCGGAACCCTCGACTCTGAAGGGACGCCGCTTCGGCAACGTGGTGGTGTCGGCGGGGCCGCCGGTCGATGCGCCGACGCTGATCAAGCGGGCGGCTGCGGCGGTCTTCCCGTACCGTCTCATGGACGCCCTGGAGTTGGACCGTTGGCTGGGCGGGGCGCAGCCTTTCACCGACGCCGATGCCGAGCGTTCGCCCGAACCCTTCAGCGGGCCGCTGACCTTTTGGTGATCCGGTACCGGGGTTCGCAAGTTTCTGCAAGACTTACGTATAATTGCGGACATGCCTGGAAGACTTTCCGATGTCGCACAAAAGGTGGGGGTCAGTGAGGCGACCGTTTCACGGGTCCTGAATGACAAGCCCGGCGTGGCTCAGTCCACTCGCGACGCGGTCCTGACGGCGCTCGATGTTCTGGGGTACGAGCGGCCGACCAAGTTGCGCGGCGACCGGTCGCGGCTGGTGGGGCTCGTCTTGCCAGAGCTGGCCAACCCGATTTTCCCGGCTTTCGCCGAAGTTATCGGCGGCGCTTTGGCCCAGCAGCGCTTCACGCCGGTGCTGTGCACGCGGTCGGCCGGCGGCATCACCGAGCAGGAGTACGTCGAGTTGCTCCTGGATGAGCACGTTTCGGGTGTGATCTTCGTGGGCGGGCTCTTCTCGGAGCGGCGGGCCAGCCACGACCATTACTGGCGGCTGCGCGACGTTGGACTGCCCGTTGTCCTGGTCAACGCGGCTATCGAATCCATGCCCTTCACCAGAGTCGTCTGCGACGACCGCATCGCCGCCGCACAGGCCCTGACCCACCTGAAGGCGCTTGGCCACGAGCGGATTGGCATTCTATTGGGTCCGAGCGATCACATACCCTCCGAACTGAAGTTGGCCGGGGCGTTGCGGTGGGCTGACCAGACCGGGTACCAGTTCGACCCGGCGTTGGTCGTCCACAGCCAGTACTCCATCGAAGCGGGGCAGGCCTCCTCCGGCCGTTTGCTCGCCGCTGGTGCCACTGCCATCATGTGCGCCTCGGACATGCTCGCCCTGGGCGCCATCCGGGCGGCGAAGAAGGCCGGAGCCCTAGTACCGCGTGATGTCAGCGTCGTTGGGTACGACGATTCGGCCTTGATGAACTCCACCGAACCGCCGCTGACCACCGTACGCCAGCCGATCGAGCCGATGGGCCGGGCGGCCGTGGACTGCCTGGCTCGTCTGATCAATGGCCAGGTTCAGACAACTGACGAGTTGTTGTTCGAACCGGAGTTGGTGGTACGGGGGTCGACGGCCGCCCGTGCGGGGTGAGACAAAGGGGACGGGGTGAGACGAAGGGGACGGTTCTGTTTGTCTCAGTACTGAGACAAACAGAACCGTCCCCTTCGTCTCACCCCGTTGTCTCACCACCTCCCCTGGTTCTCATCGCACTGTCTCGCTGCTCCGGCCGTCGTGTCGGAATTCCGTGGCCAAATGTCACGTTTTCATAACATTATTGTCGAATTCTTGCAGTTGTTTAGTTGATTTATTACGATGGTCACCAGGGTTCAGGCGAGGGCCTGATGGAGACAGAGGAGTCTGGGGTGACCGTACACGATGCCAGCGCGTGGTGGCGTTCTGCCGTGGTCTACCAGATCTACCCGCGCAGTTTCATGGATGGCAATGGCGACGGCATCGGCGATCTGGCCGGGGCGGCCGCCCGCCTGCCGTACCTCAAGCAGCTTGGCGTCGACGCGCTCTGGTTCACGCCCTGGTACGTGTCGCCCTTCGCCGACGGCGGGTACGACGTGGCGGATTACCGGCAGATCGATCCGCGATTCGGTACCCTGCGCGACGCCGAGAATCTGATCCGGCGGGCGGGCGACCTCGGTATGCGGGTCATAGTCAAGATCGTACCCAATCATGTCTCCGACCAGCACCCATGGTTCCAGGCCGCGTTGAACAGCCCGCCGGGATCGCCGCAGCGGGCTCGCTTCTGGTTCCGTGACGGCAAGGGTGCGGGCGGCGACCAGATGCCGACGAATTGGCGGTCGAGCTTCCGCGGGCACACCTGGTCACGCACAACCAATCCCGACGGCACCCCGGGCCAGTGGTACCTCCACCTGTTCACCCGCCAGCAGCCCGACCTCAACTGGGACAACCCGGACGTCCGTGCCGAGCACGAGGCCATCCTGCGGTTCTGGTTCGACCGGGGTGCGGCCGGGGTACGCGTCGACTCGGCGGCCCTCCTCGTCAAGGACCCGGCTCTGCCCGACGTCGCTGAGGGCCAACCGGCTCAGCCAGGCGGGCATCCCTTCATCGACCGCGACGAGCTCCACGACATCTACCGTTCCTGGCGGGCCGTCGCCGATGCGTACGATCCGCCGCGCATGCTGGTCGGCGAGGTCTGGCTCGACGACGTGGACCGCTTCGCGGCGTACCTGCGGCCCGACGAGATGAACACGTCATTCAATTTCGACTTCATGTCGCGGCCCTGGGAGGCCGGCGCGCTGCGGGAATCGATCGGGGCGACGCTGGCCGCCCACGCCCAGGTGAACGCCCCGGCCACCTGGGTGTTGTCCAACCACGATGTCACCCGGCCGGTCACCCGCTACGGCCGGACGGACACGTCCTTCGCCTTCGACCAGAAGCGCTTCGACACTCCGACCGACCTGGCGCTGGGGACGAAGCGGGCGCGGGCGGCCTTCCTGCTGTGTGCCGCGCTGCCGGGCAGTTTGTACATCTTTCAGGGCGATGAACTGGGGCTGCCGGAGGACGAGGAACTGCCCATCGGGGTCCTCGAAGACCCGATGTTCTTCCGCTCGAACGGCATCGACCCGGGCCGGGATGGCTGCCGCGTACCGTTGCCCTGGACCACGCGGGCCGATCACAACTTCGGCTTCTCCGGAGCGAGCGCGGCCCGGGACGCCTGGCTGCCGCAGCCGGACTGGTGGGGCCGGTACTCGGTTGAGGCCGAAGAGCCGGATTCCGGCTCCATGTTGGCGTTTTACCGCCGGGTCCTGGCCGTACGCCATGATCGCCCGGAACTGCGGAGCGGGGATTTCGCCTGGCTGCCGGATTGTCCGCCGACCTGCGTGGAATTCCGGCGCGGCGGCATCGCCTGCATTGTGAACTTCGGCCCCGAGCCGGTATCGCTGCCGACCTCGGATGTCCTGATCGCCAGCGGTCCGGTCGACTGTGGCGCGATCGGGCCGGACACCGCGGCGTGGATCGAATGGCCGGAGGCCACGCCCCCCACCACATCAGCACTGGAATGATCACAGAAGGAATGGAAATGAAACCATATATGAAGAAAGGCCTCGCCCTCGTGAGTGGGGCCATGGGTCTGGCCATGATTTTGGCCGGTTGCTCCAATAGTCCGACCACGAACACGACCCCAGGCGGTACCACCGCACCGACGACCGGTGGTGAACCGGTGACGCTGACCGTGGTTGGCCTGAAAGCCGGTTCGACTCCGCAGGCCTACCAGCAGCTCGCCGCGCAGGTGAAGGACTTCGAGGACGCCAACCCCGGTATCACCATCGTGACGATGGACTATGAGTGGAAGGCGACGACCTTCGCCGCGGACCTGGCCGGCGGTACGCTGCCGGACGTTTTCGAGATCCCGTTCACCGACGCCAAGACGCTGAGCGCCAACGGGCAGATCGCCGACATGAACGATTACGTGAGCCAGTTCCCGTACAACGGCGGCTTCAACGAGAACGTGCTGCAGTACGGCAAGGGCCCCAACGGCGACGTGTACGCCATCCCCGCCAAATCGATCTACGGTGTCGGTCTTCACTACAACCGCGACCTGTTCACCCAGGCCGGTCTGAATCCGGACCAGCCGCCGACCACGTGGGATGAGGTGCGGACCGACGCCAAGGCGATCGCCGACAAGACTGGTGTGGCCGGTTTCTGCCAGATGTCGAACAGCGGTACCGGTGGCTGGCAGTTGACGGTCGACACCTACGCCCGTGGCGGTTCGATGGAGTCCATCGCGTCCGACGGCAAGGCGACGGCGACGGTCGACAACGCTGAGACCAAGGCGGCGCTGCAGTACCTGAAGGATCTGCGCTGGACCGACAACTCGATGGGTGCCAATTTCACGTACGACTGGGGTTCCATCAACCAGGCCTTCGCGGCCGGGCAATGCGGGATGTACACCTCCGGCCAGGACGTGTACGTCTCATTGGTCCAGTCCAACGGCATGAACCCCGATATGTACGGTCTGACCATGGTACCGCTGGAAGGCAGCGGGTCCGGTGTCCTCGGCGGCGGTACGCTGGCGGCGGTCAACACCAAGGACACCGACCCCCAGAAAGCGGCGGCCGTCAAGTGGATCACGTACTTCTACCTGTCGCGGTACAGCTCCGAGCAGGCGGCCGTCGACTACGTCAAGATCGCCGTGGCCAACAACCAGCCGGTCGGCGTGCCAGAGCTGCCGATCTTCTCCGACCAGGCGCTCGCCGATTACCAGAACTGGATCAAGCCGTACGTCAATGTACCGCTGGATCACATGACCGGTTTCACCGATAACATCAGTTCGGCCACCCTCATCAACGAGCCGCCGGTGGCGACCCAGGATGTGTACGCCGCGCTCGACCCGGTGGTACAGGCCGTACTGACCGATAAGAATGCCAATATCGATTCCCTGCTGGCCGATGCCAAGACCGTCGCCCAGCGGGCCATCGACAAGGCTGAGCAAGGATAATGGAGTCGTCGGCTCCACCCCACTCACGACCATCCATCCATCGCGGGGCACGAACCGGGCCTTCCGGGATTGCAAGAGCCCGGTTCGCGCCCCGCAAAGTTTCAGCGGGGCAGAAACCGGGGGAATTGAGGCCCAACCACCCCGGTTCGCGCCCCGCGATGGATGGGGAACTGGACGGGGTGGAGTCCTCCACGTGGTGATCGTCGGCAAAGGAGCGGCATGGCACGTACATCAGTGAAGCCCCAGCACGCTGGACCGGGGCAGTGGGTCAAGCGCGGCGGGGCGTCCACCCTGGCCTTTGCCTTGCCGATGATCCTGATTTTCGGCATCTTCTCGTGGTACCCCATCGTCCGGTCGGTCATCATGGCCTTCCAGAAGACCAATCTGGCCGCGCCGAGCCGCTGGGTCGGACTGGCGAATTTCCAGTGGGTGCTGACCGATCCGGATTTCCCCAAGGCCTGCCTCAACACACTGTACTTCCTGGGTCTGGCCCTCATCATCGGTTTCCCGGTGCCGCTGATCGGGGCAGTCCTGATGAGCGAGGTGAAGAAGCTCAAGGGTGTCTACACCGTTCTGGCGTACCTGCCGGTGGTCATTCCACCGGTGGTGTCGGTATTGCTGTGGAAGTTCTTCTACGACGGCTCGTCGACGGGGGTCTTCAACACGTTGCTGGGGTACGTCGGGTTGGGGCCGTACCCGTGGCTCAACGATAAGTACTGGGCGATGCCCTCGCTGGTTCTGGAGGCGACCTGGGCCGGTGCCGGGGCGACCGTCATCATCTATCTGGCGGCGCTGATCGCCGTACCCGCCGAACTCTACGAGGCCGCCGAATTGGACGGTGCCGGAATCCTCAAGAAGGTCTGGCACGTCACCCTGCCCCAGTTGCGCGGCGTCCTCTTCATCACCTTCATCTTGCAGATCATCGCCACTGCCCAGGTCTTTCTGGAGCCTTACCTGTTCACGGGCGGTGGCCCGAACAAGGCCACCCTGACGATCCTGTTGATGATTTACAACTATGCTTTCGGCGCTTCGCTGGGCGCCGATTACGGGGCCGCGACGGCGTTGTCGGTGATGCTGGCCGTCGTTCTGGCCATCTTCTCGCTCGTCTATTTCCGCCTGACCAAGGGTTGGAGCCAATCATGAGCCCGCGTCAATCGGATGTCCAGACCGGGCACGCCGCCCAGAGCGTACGCCGGCGCCGGGCCCGTACGGCCAAAGCGCTGGAGGATGCCACTCAGCGGGGTATCATTTCCCCGTTCGAGCGTCGCCGTTGGAGCATCCGGATCGGCAACGGCGCGATCAACGTCTTCCTTTTCCTCTTCCTGGTCCTGGCGTGCCTGGGCCCGATGTACCTGCTGCTGAAGTCGGCCATCACCCCGACGCAGGACATCATCCGTACCCCGTTGGCTGTTTTTCCCCACGGCATTGCGTGGTCGAATCTGGCGAAGGCCTGGAACGACGTCCAGATCAGCCGGTACTTCGGCAACACCATCGTCATCGCCATCGGCTCCTGGTTCTTCCAGTTGCTGGTCGCCACCACCGGCGGGTACGTGCTGTCGGTCCTGAAACCGAGGTATGCCCCTGTCCTCAACGCCCTGGTGATCTGCACGTTGTTCGTACCGAGCGTGGTACTGCTGGTGCCGTTGTACCTGACGGTGCTACATCCGCCGTTGATCGGTACCTCCCTGCTCAACACGTACTGGTCGGTCTGGTTGCCGGCCGGGGCCTCCGCCTTCAACGTGGTGATCGTCGCCCGCTTCTTCGACTCCCTGCCGCGCGAGGTTTTCGAGGCTGCGCGTGTCGACGGGGCCGGGCCGTTCGGATTGTTCTGGCGAATCGTCCTGCCGATGTCGAAACCGATACTGGGCGTCGTCTCCGTCTTCGCCTTCATCGCCAGTTGGAAAGATTTCCTGTGGCCGATGTTGGTGCTCAAGAAGCCGGACATCCAGCCGCTGTCGGTACGGTTGCCGGCCATCCAGGCCCAGACCGACCTGGGAGTCTTTCTGGCTGCCCTGGCTATTTCCACAGTGGTACCGGTGATCTTCTTCCTGGTTTTCCAGAAACTATTCCTGTCCGGCGCCGGTATGAGCGGTGCTGTCAAGGGCTGACCGGTCCTCTTCGCCCCAATGCCGCCCGGCACCCGAATCCGGTGCCATACCCGTCGTCAATAGGCCAGAATGGATGACATGACGAACCCGTCACCGATCACGCCCGTACGATCCGGGGCCTCGCAGCGTTCCCGGCGTTCGCGCGCCAGACGGTCCTGGGGCTGGCTGGTGGCCCTGATCGTGCTGGTGGTGGTCGTGGGCGGAGGCGTTGGTACCTATGCCGTCAGCAACGCGGTCGCCGAGGGACGGTACGCGGCGGAAACCCCCGGTGGGGACGGTGTCGTCGGGACACTGCAGATCCCGCGCTTCGGCGACAGTTTCCAGGTACCGATCGTCCAAAGTACCAGTCTGGCTCAGTTGCGCCGGGGGATCGGCTGGTACGACGGAACCGCCGCCCCCGGACAGATCGGCAACTTCGCCCTGGCGGGGCACCGTCTCGGATGGGGCCAGCCCTTCGCCAAACTGCGTACGCTCCGCGTCGGCGATGAGGTCGTGGTCACCACCGGGACGGGTACTTTCACGTACACGATCATCACCGGTCCGACGGTGGTGGCGAGCACCGAGAGCGATATCTTGGCGCCGGTACCCGGCGATCCCGGCCGCAACCCGACCAAGGCCCTGATCACGCTCACCACGGCGGCCAGTTGGCTGCCGACCCCCGACCGGCTGGTGGTGGTGGGAGAGCTGACCAGCCACTGAGACGCAGGGCTGAGACATCAGGTTGAGACAAACAGAACCGTCCCCGTTGTCTCACAACCCCTGTCTGACTAGGCTGGGAACCATGTCAGACCGTACTGAACTCATCCAGGCCATCCGCGAGCACGGCGTCGTACGGGGCCGGGTGACGCTGGCCTCAGGGCGGGAGGCCGACTATTACGTCGATCTGCGCCGGATCACCTTGTCGGGGCGCAGCGCGCCGCTGGTCGGGCGGGTGATGTGCGGTCTTGTCGCTGACTGGGACTTTGACGCGGTCGGCGGGCTGACGCTGGGCGCCGACCCGGTGGCGACCGCCATGCTGCACTGTGCGGCGGCCGCCGGCCGGAACCTGGACGCCTTCGTGGTCCGCAAGGAGGCGAAGGCTCACGGCCTGCAACGCCAGATCGAGGGTCCGGACATCGCCGGGCGCCGCGTTCTGGTCGTCGAGGACACCTCGACCACGGGCGGCTCGGTTCTCCAGGCGGTGGAGGCGGTACGGGCGGCCGGCGCCGTACCCGTCGGCGTGGCGGTCGTGGTCGACCGGGCCACCGGTGCCAAGGAGCGAATCGAAGCCGCCGGCCTCGATTACCGGTACGCCGTGGGGCTGGCCGACCTCGGACTCTGA
>Ga0123354_10021139_pt1 | contig 10250 bp, 9 predicted proteins | sample TergutLab28metaG_2_FD_97872 | JGI IMG/M metagenome (GOLD analysis project Ga0123354, IMG submission 97872) | Labiotermes labralis P4 segment gut microbial communities from Petit-Saut dam, French Guiana - Lab288 P4 | ecosystem: Host-associated > Arthropoda: Insects > Digestive system > Gut ...
ACGCTGTTCATTTTCGATGAGCCAACCACCGGATTGCACTTCCACGACATCAAAACCTTGTTGAAAGCATTCGACGCTTTGATTGAACGCGGACACACGATTGTCATTATCGAACACAATATGGACGTAATCAAATGCGCCGACCACCTCATCGATTTGGGTCCCGAAGGCGGAGAAAAAGGCGGTTACGTGGTTTGCACCGGCACGCCTGAACAGGTCGCCGGCTGTGAAGAATCCTATACGGGACGGTTTTTGAATGGGAAATTAGGTTGACTTTTCCTTTCTATGTTTTTAAATTTGAACTAAAAAAACATTTCGGAAAAAGTATAAAAAATAATTGACAAAAAAATATAAGAATAGTTTTTTTGCTTGTTTATTTCAAACAATTTATGTAATTTTGCACTCTTATTTATAAACGACAATGCTCAGAACATATATGCCCAACACAAAAAAAATCAACAATGCGCTAATATCCGTTTTCAATAAAGATGGACTTAGGACAGTTCTGGAGAAATTGCATGAAGGTGGTGTTAAACTATATTCGACCGGAGGTACGAAAGATTATATCGAATCGCTGCATTACCCATGCCAAACAGTAGAAAGCCTGACCGGTTACCCTTCAATTTTGGGTGGTCGCGTGAAAACTTTGCACCCCAAAGTTTTTGGCGGGATTCTCAATCGCAGGGACAATGAAACCGACAGACAACAGATAGCACAATATGAAATTCCGGAAATCGATTTGGTAATCGTGGACTTGTATCCTTTTCGGGAAACGGTTGTTTCCGGAGCGGACGATAGTGAAATTATAGAAAAAATCGACATAGGAGGGATCTCGTTAATCCGTGCGGCGGCTAAAAATTTCAACGATGTGATTGTCGTTGCTTCCAAAGAACAGTATTTGCCTTTGGAAAGTTTGTTATCGGAAAACGGCGTTTGCTCAACATTGGAAGAACGAAAATGGTTTGCTAAAGAAGCCTTTGCAGTAACTTCAGCCTACGATGCCGCTATTTTCAACTATTTCGACAAAAGCGAAGGCTCGCATTTCAGATTTGCCGAAGATAACGCCCGGATTTTGCGCTACGGGGAAAATCCACACCAAAAAGGCGTTTTTTACGGAGATTTCGAAACGATGTTTGAACAACTACAGGGAAAAGAAATTTCTTACAATAATTTGCTTGACATTGATGCCGCCATTGCTTTGATTTCCGAATTTGACGAATTAACATTTGCCGTTCTAAAACACAACAACGCTTGCGGAATAGCTTCCCGCCCAACCGTGAAAGAAGCATGGACAGCGGCATTGGCAGCCGATCCGCTTTCAGCATACGGAGGAATCCTGATCTGCAACACATCCATCGACAGGGAAGCGGCAGAAGCTATCAACGAAATATTTTTCGAAGTAATCATCGCCCCCGATTATGATACCGGCGCACTTGAAATTCTCATGCAGAAAAGAAACCGGATCATCCTGATTCAAAAGGCTTATTTACCGCAAAAGACCGGATTCCGCTCTTTGCTAAACGGCGTTTTGACGCAAGACAGGGACGACAGTATTCAAACGGAAAGCGATTTGAAAACTGTAACTTTGAAATCTCCCGTCGAACGTGAAACAGTCGATTTGCTGTTTGCTAACAAAGTAGTAAAACACACCAAGTCGAATGCGATTGTTCTGGTAAAAAATAAACAGCTCTGCGCCGGCGGAACCGGTCAAACTTCGCGCGTAGACGCATTGAAGCAAGCGATCGAAAAAGCCGGAACGTTCGGATTTGACTTGAAAGGAGCAGTAATGGCTTCCGACGCCTATTTCCCTTTTCCCGATTGCGTGGAAATTGCAGGGAACGCAGGAATTACCGCTGTCATACATCCGGGCGGTTCAAAACGGGATAATGAATCAATTGAATATTGCAACATACACAATATGGCGATGGTAATGACCGGAATACGCCATTTTAAACATTAAATAATTAATATGGGATTATTTTCATTCACTCAAGAAATAGCGATGGATTTAGGTACGGCAAATACCATAATCATTCACAACGGGAAAATAATAGTTGACGAGCCATCGGTCGTAGCCGTAGATATTCGTAGCGATAAAGTATTGGAAATCGGAAAAGAAGCTCAAAAGATGGATGGCAAGACGCCACCAAACATAAAAACTATTCGCCCGCTTCGCGACGGTGTGATAGCCGATTTCAATGCAGCAGAACAAATGATTCGCGGATTAATCAAAATGGTGAATCCGAAAAACCGTTTTTTCTCGCCCTCCCTGCGAATCGTAGTATGTATTCCTTCCGGAAGTACGGAAGTTGAAATCCGCGCCGTCAGAGACTCAGCCGAACATGCAGGAGGAAGAGACGTATACATGATTTACGAACCTATGGCGGCTGCAATCGGAATCGGACTCGACGTCGAAGCTCCCGACGGAAACATGGTTGTAGATATTGGAGGCGGAACTACTGAAATTGCCGTCATCTCTCTGGGCGGAATTGTCTCCAACCGGTCAATCCGCATCGCAGGAGATGATTTAACTCAGGATATTGTCGAATACATGGGACGCCAACACAACATGAGAGTTGGCGAACGCACGGCGGAATCTATCAAAATCAATGTGGGTTCAGCGCTTGTAAATCTGGAAGAGCCGCCCGAAGATTATATCGTTTACGGTCCGAATCGTATGACCGCATTGCCAATGGAAGTGCCGGTTTCTTATCAGGAAATTGCTCACTGTTTAGATAAATCCGTTTCTAAAATAGAAATGGCTATTTTGAGCGCATTAGAAAGTACGCCTCCCGAACTGTATGCCGACATTGTTCGCAACGGGATTTACATCGCCGGCGGCGGCGCTTTGCTGAAAGGTTTGGATAAACGGTTATCCGATAAAATTAATATCGCATTTCACATAGCCGATGATCCGCTTCACGCAGTTGCAAAAGGTACGGGAATAGCATTGAAAAACATTAACAAGTTTAATTTCCTTATACGTTAGTTGAAAAACTTATTTAATTTCATTGTCAGATATATTCATTGGCTGCTATTTTTTTTCTTAACCTTTTTATCTCTGTATTTGCTGGTTCATAACAGCGAATTTCAACGAAGCAAGTACTTATTGGTTTTCCAGGAAATAGTGGGGAGGGTATATTCTGTCTCTAATGGAATACAATCCTATCTAAATCTGAAAACAACCAATACCGAATTAGTTCAAAGGGTCTGCACTTTGGAAGAGGAGCTACAAAAATATAAAATAGAACTTGAAAATATTAGCGACAGCATCCTGCCTGATTCACTTGAAATAGGAATCGGACGACCCATTTATCATTACACTCATGCGCGGGTAACCCAAAAGCAAATACACGGAACAAATAATTATATCATATTGGATAAAGGTTCCTGTCAAGGAATTAAAGAAGATATGGCGGTCATTTCAGTAAAAGGGGATATTGTTGGCGTCGTTTCAGTCGTAAGTTCTAACTTTTCACGCGTAATGCCCGTATTAAATCCGACGTATCACCCCACTTGCATAATAAAAAACACAAAGTTTTTTGGTACGCTGTTCTGGGATGGAAATGATCCGAGTTTTATTACTTTAAGCGGCTTGCCCAGCCATGCTTCTTATGCGCCGGGCGATACGATTGTTACCAGCGGCTACTCAGCCTCTTTTCCGGAAGGAGTTCTTGTCGGAAAGGTAGAAGGAACTTTAAAACAGAAAAATAAAGAATATAACTCGCTGAAAATAAGGTTATTTGCAGATTTTAGCACCTTGAGTGAAGTGTTTATCATTAGTAATCCGCTTCGCGATGAACAAATACAAATTGAGAAAGGAGTAGTTGAAAAATGAACAACATATCGCTGAGACTGAGTTTTTTGTTTTTTATCCTGGTATTTCTGCATATCTGGCTATTTAGCAATATACATTTATTTGGCTTTGCGACACCTTTACTTTATGTCTATTTTTTAATTAAATTGCCGGTCAAGATGAATCCGAATATTACAATGCTATTATCCGCTCTACTGGGCTTTATCATTGATATTTTCGGAGGAACCTTAGGATTAAACATGCTGGTGCTTGTAATTACCGGCTTTCTCCGTCATTATTTAGTGAAATTATTCGCGCCAAAAGACATTTTCGAAGATTACATTCCTTCTTTCACTACATTCGGAAAATTTTTATTTTTGCGATATGCAGGAGCAATTACTATTATTCAGGTTTTTCTCCTGTATTCTATAGAATCATTTTCCTTATTCAGTCCCGGCATACTTTTTTTACGTATTGCAGGTAGTTTTACTTTGACAATTTTACTTATCTTTGCTTTTGAGAGCTTAAGTTTTGATGTGTATAAAAAGTGAAAACAGATAATTTTGAATCGGCAAAAAAGCGAAAGTATATTACTGTTGCGATTTACTTGGTTGTCATTATATATATTATCCAATTATTTAAATTACAGATAATTGATAAAGATTATAAACAATGGGCGGACAGTAATGCTTTTTTGAACAGGACACTGTATCCTCCGCGCGGAGTGATGTATGACCGTAATGGTAAATTATTGGTTTACAATCAGCCGGCTTATGATGTAACCGTCATATTCCGTGAAACACAGCCGATGGATACGCTTGCTTTTTGCCGCGCCGTGAATCTTCCCATTGATAAGTTCCGTCAAAAATTAACCGACGTCAAAAATTTAAAACTTAACCCCGGATTTTCTTCCTATACTCCGCAAACATTTCTCACTCAGTTGGGAAATAAAGAATACGGACTTTTGCAGGAATCCCGTTATAAATTTCCCGGATTTTACATCGAAAACCGGACTGTGCGCGAGTATAATTATAAAAATGCCGCCCATGTACTGGGATATATTGCCAAAGTTGACAAGCAAAATTTGTCGGACGACAATTATTATACCAGTGGAGATTATATTGGTAAAACCGGTATTGAAAAACAATATGAATCCTGTCTTCGGGGAACGAAGGGAATAGAAATCCTTCTCAGAGACGCACATGGACGTATCAAAGGAAAATATGAAAACGGCGTTCATGATTCGGATCCGGTCTCGGGAAAAGATTTAACCTTGACTGTCGACATTGATTTGCAGGCTTACGGTGAGGAATTGATGAAAAATAAATTGGGAAGCATTACCATGATTGAACCGGAAACCGGCGAAATATTGTGCATGGTTTCTTCTCCGACTTATGATCCTTCTATTTTAGTAGGCGGCGATTTCAGCGATAACTATGCGGAATTGACAAAAGACCCTTATACGCCGCTGATAAACCGTGCGCTTAACGGTTCTTATCCTCCGGGATCAACTTTCAAGCCGGCGCAGGCTTTGACTTTTTTGGAAGAAAATATTATCCAGCCAAGCACAGCTTATTCATGTATCGGCGGTTTTCCTTTGGGTGGAGGACATCCGGCTTGTCATGTTCATGCGTCGCCTTTAGCCTTGGTTCCGGCTATTGGAAATTCTTGTAATTCCTACTTTTGTTGGGGATTGTATAATATGCTTAATAACAAAAAATATGGTACTATTCAAGAGGCAATGAACAGATGGCGGGATGTAGTAGTTGCACAGGGCTATGGACGTCAATTGGGAGTAGATTTGCCCGGAGAGAAAAGAGGAACCATTCCTAACGGAGATTTTTTTGACAATCGCTACAAAAAAAAGTGGAATCCGCTAACGGTGATAACAATTGCCATCGGACAGGGGGAAATAGAAGCTACCCCGCTTCAGATTTGCAACTTTGCTGCAACTGCAGCCAATCGGGGTTATTTTTATACGCCTCACATTGTCAAAAAAATAAAAGATACGCCTCTGGATTCAATCTATACAACACGAAGATATACAGGAATTGCCTCCGAATATTACAATTATATCGTCGATGGAATGAGATGGGCAGTGGATGGTCCGGGCGGAACTTGCCATAAAGCCGATTTAACTGATATTGAAGTCTGCGGAAAAACAGGAACCGCTCAAAATAAAGGGAAAGACCATTCGCTCTTTATGGGTTTTGCTCCGAAAGATAATCCCAAAGTAGCCGTTGCAATTATTGTTGAAAACGGAGGATTTGGCGCTGAATCTGCTGTCCCTATCGGACGGCTGATGATAGAAAAATATTTGAAAGGTTCCATTTCCGAATCTTCCAAGTGGATGGAAACTGACATCAAGAATAAAATAATTTTGCGAAATGCCTTACCGAAAAAGTAATATATGGCTTACGCTCGATTGGTGGACAGTTGCCATTTACTTTGTATTGGTAGCTGCCGGATGGTTCAATATCTATGCCTCCAGCTACGATTTCGATCAGGTATCTATTTTCGACTTATCGGGACGGGCGGGAATGCAAATGATATGGATTATGACATCTCTTGCATTGGGATTCTCCATTTTAATGATCGACAGCGACTGGTACGATATCTTTGCGTATTGGATTTATGCTTTCGCCATTTTTTTATTAGTCGCAACTATCTTTTTATCACACGACATACGCGGGTCCCGCTCGTGGTTGGTCATAGGACCTGTCCGTTTTCAGGCTGCTGAATTTGCCAAATTTGCAACAGCGCTGTGTATCGCCCATTTTGCAAGCAGTTATAACTTTCGATTATCCAGATTTAAGAATTTTGTTATCGTTCTGGCGTTGTTTTTTATACCGATGGGATTAATTATTCTGCAAAAAGAAACCGGCACCGCTATGGTTTTTCTGGCTTTTTTCATAGCCTTGTACCGCGAAGGAATGTCGGGATTTGTTCTCTTCTCCGGATTTTGCACTGCATTGTTCTTTGTCGTAGAAATCCGCTACGGAAATGTTATGTGGGGAGTAACTTCTATTGGAAAACTGATTGTACTCTTTTTAATCATTCCTTGCATCAGTTTCATATTGTATGATTATGAAAAAGGAAGACAATATGTAAAATACTTTCTTTTAATTCCTGTCATAATAACAGGAATTGCTATGCTTCTTTCCTCCTTCTATGTTTTTGATTTGTGTACAGTGGTACTGGCGCAAATTGTCATCATTATACTGGTACTTTTATTTCTGTCTTTAAAACACTGGGTAAAGCGTTTTCTGCTAATAGCCGGCTTCGCCATTTTTTCAATTGTATTCATATATTCGGTTGATTATATCTTTGATTACGTGTTGGAGCCGCATCAAAAAATAAGAATAGAAGTATCTTTAGGTATTATTGACGATCCGGGAGGAGCAGGATACAACGTCAATCAGTCGAAAATCGCCATCGGTTCAGGCGGATTTATAGGGAAAGGTTATTTAAATGGCACTCAGACCAAGCTGAAATATGTACCTGAACAGGATACCGACTTTATCTTTTGCACAGTGGGAGAAGAACATGGGTTTATCGGATCGGCAGGCGTTCTTATTTTGTTTTTAGTTTTACTCACCCGCCTGCTGATGTTAGCCGAAAGGCAGCGATCTGCCTTTAAACGAATTTATGGATATTGTACAGCAGCCATTATATTTTTTCATATAGCCGTTAATATCGGTATGGTAATTGGAATCACGCCTGTTATTGGAATTCCTTTGCCGTTTTTTAGCTACGGAGGGTCTTCTCTGTGGGCTTTTACCATTCTTTTATTTATTTTTCTACGTCTTGACGCATCAAGAAATGAACGGTTATAAACATTTTTAACATTTATTTATTTGGTATTCTGACAATTATTTCTTTTCTTTGTAGTTTATATTATTACACACTAATAAAAAACAGGTTTATTCATGTTAGAAAAAACACTTGTTATACTCAAACCTTCTGCTGTTCAAAGAGGGCTAATTGGCGAAATCATAAGTCGTTTTGAAAAAAAAGGATTAATACTTGCTGGTCTTAAAATGGTTTGGCTAAGCGATGAAATACTTAATGAGCATTATGCGCATCTAAAGGATCAGCCATTTTTCGAAAAGTTGAAAAAAGTGATGATGATGAATCCTGTGATTGTTGGTTGTTGGAAAGGTTTAGATGCTGTTAAAGTGGTTAGGACGCTTGTAGGCGTCACCAACAGCAGGGAAGCATCACCGGGAACTATTCGCGGCGACTACAGCATGAGTATGCAAAAAAATGTCATCCATGCATCCGATTCTCCGGAAACAGCTGATGAAGAACTACGGCGTTTTTTTAATGAAAATGAACTATTTGATTACAATCTAAATTTAATTACAAGTTTGTATGCTGACAATGAATTAGGCTTATAAAAACAACAATTAAAAAATGGTACAAATTAAAAATATCATAACCGGAATAACATTTCTTGTCTTTGGGAGTCTCCCGCTAAATACCGTGTTTGCACAAACTCAAACAGAGTCGAATATTAATCAGGAAGAAGTTAAAGTAATAAGTACAGATCGTAAATTAGTAGCCGACAAAGAAAATACAAAGTTGGAAGCAGCCGCTATCGATTCGATATTGATGCAATTTGAATTAGACGAGGAAGAAGAAACTTCGCCTGCCGACGAATTATATGATGGCATTTGGAATAATCAATATGTAAAAGCATACTCAGGCGTTGCATTACCGGACTCATTTCGAATTGATCTTTCAAGTTTTGTTATGCCTGTACAAGGGAAAATAACTTCGCCATTTGGACCGCGCCGGAGAAGATTCCATTATGGAACAGATTTGAAATTGCAGGTAGGAGATACCGTTGTTGCTGCATTCGAAGGAAAAGTAAGAGTTAAGCAGTATGAAAGACGAGGTTACGGTTATTACTTAGTGCTGCGTCATCCCAATGGCTTGGAAACGGTTTACGGACATTTATCCAAGTTTTTAGTGGAAGAAGGCGATTCCGTTGCCGCCGGTCAACCAATTGCTTTAGGCGGTAGTACAGGACGTTCTACAGGATCACATTTGCATTTTGAATGTCGTTTTATCGGACATGCGATAGACCCTGCCGATATTGTTGATTTTAATAATTTCTGCACTTTTGATGATTCATATCTTTTTGAAAAATCCAAAGTCGACAAAATAAGCATACACAACAATAAATACCTTGCACAGAGCGGAACTTTCCAATACCATCGCATACGGTCAGGCGATACATTGGCGACGATAGCAAAAAAATACAGGGTCTCTATCAACCAGATTTGCCGGTTGAATGGCATAAAACCTACATCAACTCTGAGAGTTGGGAAGGTACTGCGTTGCTCATAATAAAAAGTTTCTAATTCTTGCTAAACGCTACTATTCGATTAATTTGAAAGGAAGTGAATATGAATAACAACTTAGTGATTATTCCAACTTACAATGAAAAAGAAAATATTGAAAAAATAATTCGAACGGTTTTTTCTCTTGCTAAACCATTTGATTTACTAATTGTAGACGATAGTTCTCCTGACGGCACCGGATTAATTATCAAACGATTGCAGAAAGAATTTCCGGAAAGGCTTTATTTGATGGAGCGTTCAGGTAAATTGGGATTAGGAACGGCATATATCGCCGGTTTCAAATGGGCATTGGAACGGGATTACGCCTATATTTTTGAGATGGACGCCGATTTTTCCCATAACCCTAACGACTTACTTCGTTTATATACTGCCTGTGCTGAAGAAAACGTCAATGTCGCTATCGGCTCGCGCTACGTTTCCGGAGTGAATGTTGTAAATTGGCCTGTATCAAGGGTGTTGCTTTCTTATTTTGCTTCGAAATACGTTCGCTTGATTACCGGAATGAACATAAAAGATACGACGGCAGGATTCAAATGCTACCGTCGTGAAGTATTGGAAGCCATTGATTTGGACAAGATTCGCTTCAAAGGCTACGCATTCCAGATAGAAATGAAATTCACGGCTTATCAAATGGGATTCCGACTGAAAGAAATTCCCATTATCTTTGTCAATCGTGTAGAAGGCGTATCTAAAATGAATGGCAGCATATTTGGAGAGGCTTTGTTTGGAGTTATCCGTTTAAAATTATACAGTATTTACAAAAAATATCTCAGCAAAAATGAATCGTCTGCTGATAAAAAACGCTTTGCTGATTAACGAAGGAAAACGTTTCAAAGCTGATGTGTTGATTGAAGGCGAGAGGATAAAGAGAATAACTGCCTCCCCCCAACCCCCTCCAAAGGAGGAGGAGCTATCACCCCCTCTTTTGGAGGGGGCGGGGGAGAGGTTTGACGCCACCGGTCTTCTCCTTCTCCCCGGCATTATCGACGACCAGGTTCATTTCCGCGAACCGGGCTTAACGCACAAAGGCGACATTCACAGCGAATCGCGGGCGGCAGTCGCCGGCGGAATCACTTCTTTTATGG
>Ga0123354_10021143_pt1 | contig 10249 bp, 7 predicted proteins | sample TergutLab28metaG_2_FD_97872 | JGI IMG/M metagenome (GOLD analysis project Ga0123354, IMG submission 97872) | Labiotermes labralis P4 segment gut microbial communities from Petit-Saut dam, French Guiana - Lab288 P4 | ecosystem: Host-associated > Arthropoda: Insects > Digestive system > Gut ...
AACGGTTACGGAGATAATGGCCAGAGAAAAGTGTGGTCTTCTTGCGGGTCCACACACTGTACCTGTCAGCTGACAATCTTATCCATTTTCGTCCTTGAGTGTGGTGTCATGACAGCAATTCAGCTCACGCTAGCCACAGAACTGCAGTCAACCATGTTACGTCACCGCTGGGCATTCTCATGTATAGTGCTTGGAACCCTAAGGTCAACTATGACATGAGTGCGAGTGTTTTTTTAGTTCAATTTAATGGCTTTATGTCACTCACAAGTTAGTTTGATGTTAAGTACAGATATTAACATTACAGACACCACATTTCCTGCCAGTTTTAATATGTATTTTGTAATCAATAAGTGTGTAACAGCTGTCAAAGTTTCAAACTTCTCTGGCCACTATCTCCGTAACCGTTCAACTTTGGACACAGGTGTTTTGGGTTATATCGGTATACTTTAACATAAGGAACACCCTCCCGAAGTCTGGCACATTCCTCCTGGGACACCCTGTATGTATTCAAAACAAAACCCCAGTTATTACACCCGTCGTTGTGATGATATATGGTGTACACGAAAAATTAAGCTACATCTGCAACAGTCTACGCACCACACTGTACGCTGAACAAACAGCGGGGGCGACTTCCCATCAACAATCACTTGCGATAAAATATCATACTACATCCGGAAGAGGAGGCGAGTATCACGCTCGAATAGTGACCAGGCTACGGGCTGGTCCACCGGGGTATCGTCATTCGATTCCTGGCAAGGGCAAGAGATTTTTCTCTACTCCCACAGCGTCCAGACCAGCTCTGGGCTGAGCGGTCACTTTCTATTACGGCTATGAAGTATCAACTCTCCTAACACCGTGTGTTGTTTTTAACCTTTGCAGTTCGTCTTGCAACTAAATACGCAGCTTGAACAGTAGCAGCAAGTTTTTGCTGGTACGACCCAAAACTACCAGGTCTAGTTTCTTTTACAACATCAGACTTTCTTTTAAAAAATCTACATTGCGTTGAGTCTAGAAATTCGGGCAGATGGATTAATTTACATATCCTGAGAAACACGTTTGAAGCACTCCACAGCATATCACACACTGCATTTTCTTTCTACACTAATAATTAATGAAGTTCATAATTACAAACACTGCTTGATGATTTCTTTCTCGCGTGTTCTTAATAATGTCGCCAAATTCAAGTTACACTACCACAAACACGCGCAGTGAAAACACCACAGTGCTATCTGGCCGTAATTGTACCGTCAATTGACAATACGGGGAAGGGCGACAGACTCTTCGCATCTGCAGACGCACAAATTCCTTACTACAGCTATGGCACATCTGTGTTACAGATCAATTTGAAGACAGGTGTGTCCGTGTCGAGGTTACATTAATATCTGCCGCTTTGCCGCACCAGACCAGGTACATTCACTCCTTATGCAGATCTGAATTTAAACCAACATGAGGTAAAATTATGTTTTCATAAACCGTATGTTCTCAAGATATACAGCCGTAAACGAGGGGGGTGGGGGAACCAACAATTCCCGAAATGGTTAAAAAAAGATATTTAAAATAGTCGTACAAGTTTGATAATTTAGTCCCCATCACATTACTGTCCCTGTGACTGGACGCAGTGATCCCAGCGCGTCCCCATCACAGTACTGTCCCTGTGACTGGACGCAGCGATCCCAGCGCGTCCCCATCACATTAGTGTCCCTGTGACTGGACGCAGTGATCCCAGCGCGTCCCCATCACATTAGTGTCCCTGTGACTGGACGCAGTGATCCCAGCGCGTCCTCATCACATTACTGTCCCTGTGACTGAACGCAGTGATCCCAGCGCGTCCCCATCATATTACTGTCCCTGTGACTGGACGCAGCGATCCCAGCGCCGCTGCCACTGTTGGAGACGTTGACTAAAATCTTTAACATAAATCTGTCAAGGGCCGACAACGATTCTCGTTGAACCTCTGCAACGTTAGCAAAACGCCTCCCTTTCAAATTCTGATTCATCCCAGGGAACAAAAAAAAATCGCAAGGAACGATATCGGGCGAGTAGGGAGGGATGAGGGGGGCACAACCACCATTTTGTTTTTAGCCAAAAGTGAGGCGTTTTGCTGATGTTGCAGAGGTTCAACGAGAATCGCTGTCGGCCATCGACAGCATTTATGTTGAAGATTTTAGTCAACGTCTCCATCAGTGGGAGGGGCGTTGGGGTAGGCCGCATCCAGGCATTGGGGGGGGGGGGGGGTTTGAAGGGCACTAAAGTTTCACACTTGTGCGACTATTTTAAATAAATTTATTTAACCATTCCGGGAATTTTTGCCCCCCCCCCCCTCGTACTTGTTCACGGTCAAAGTAAAATCACAACTCAGAATTATAAAATAATACTAAATTATATTAAGTGTCGCATATAGGTGTATTATTTTATACTGAAACGTAACGAATAATAATTACTTATTTGATAACGAATTAGGCTAACATTTCTAACCCCTGTATCTGAATAATTAGCGAAATAGACAAGGCAATTGGTGACTATGTTGACATAGTACCTCCACTGCTGACTAGCCGTCAGTCACAAAACTGCATTTGCAATCAAACCAGAGCCGCCAGCAGCGAGGTACAAGATGGCGAACTTGCATCACCTTCGAATTTTGACATAATTTACTTTTTATATTATTTAATAATATATTAAATCAAACAATAAAAATTATACAAAAACAAATCTAGAATTCATACAGTCCCTGCACTTTTACTCTAACGATTCGCTGAGGAGTTTAAATAAATAACAACGATGTTACTATATCGTCCAGCACTGATTATTTAAAAATATGGTCACTTTACATACACGTAATTTGTACCACCTTGCAAGACATCGTGCCAGTGCTGATGTCTCGGACCTGCTAGATATGTAGCCCTTAAAGAACGCAAAAAGAAATCGTGTCTCTTTTGTTCTAGAACAGCATTACAGCCCACAAATATCGTTCCAAAAGTTTAAATTAACCGTTTAAAGAACATCTGTTGTGACATTTAAGAAACTATGCATTATGCCACACATCGCGTGTGTTTCGAATGGTTGTCACAGTAAGTGCAAGCTACTGCTATATGGGCATTAACGGTTTGGTCTTTATAATGGAGACGAGCTATGTTCTCTGTAAGATACGAACTGAATTCGCAGAGTACAACCAACAAGATGCAACGTTTCACAATTTATTTATTTCTGTAAGACGATCTACATGTTTCAGACGGGTTTTCCATCCATCATCAGGAGCTCAAAACTGCACATACAGCGTCAGGTACTTGTCAGACCAATATTGCTACCTGCTGCTAGCTTGGCCGAGATGGAACATACCGGTCAAGCTAGATAGCAGGTAGCAATATTAGTCTGACAAATACCTGACGCTGTATGCGCAGTTTTGAGCTCCTGCTGATGGACGGAAAACCCGTCTGAAACATGTAGAGCGTCTTACAGAAATAAATAAATTGTGAAACGTTGCCTCTTGTTGGTTGTATTCTGCGAATATATTAGCGATGCATGGACCTATGAATGTTAAATACGAACTGAACTTTTATATCAAATCTGCAATTTAAGTGTTCAAAGGGTTAATTCTGTGGACATCGGAGCCCTTTTATTAGCAATGACACACACTCTAATAGCTGCAAAGATGAGAAGCGTATTATCGAGTACTCCAACCACGGACGTGACTACATGTACAATGAATGTTTTCACTGATGCAAAGCAGGTCATGTTTAAAAGAGGATGGAATCCAGTGAACCGCATAGTTTCATGCGGAACGCGGACAGTGGTCATTTTAAATTTAATTTATTCGGAATGTACAAGGACGTATATAGCCCCTTCAGGCTCCTCCTCCTCCTCGTCGTCATCATCATCATCATCATCACGAATTTACGCTTTTCGTCTTTCTGTTTATGGGATCTCACCTGTCCCATTCTCCTGTCAAACGTCCGTACCACCATACACGCAACTTTCGCTTAATCTTGCATTTCGCATTAGATTTTCAGGCAGTCTTTTCGAATGCTGTAGCCGCCATGTTTTGTGCCAGCTTCCATTCACAGGTTTGTACCCGCCGTGCTCATTTATATATGCATGTACCGGTACGTTATTTTCATTGCATTTATGGTCCGTCATTATGCATCCTTCTACCGCTCTGAAGAAACATATTTTAGCTGTTTCCATTTTTATGATTGCTCCCTTCATTCATGCCCAACATTCGCATACGTATAGAATTACAGCCCACACATGGCTATTACTTTACAGGATTATAGTGCAAGTGATTTTGGCCTCTCCTTAGTAACATGGGTCTACAGTTCCAAATAAATCTTGAAACCCATTTACCTCTATACAATCACTGTCCCTCCAATAGAATAAACGACACCTATATTCAATAAATCAACCAACAAAATGCACTCAGTAAAATACAGTAACACATGAATTATAAAAACACACTTCATAAGGACCATAAGTCTAACACGGTTAAACGTATGTCACTTTGTTTTTATTAAACACCCTGAGGATGGAACCTTGGTGCCGAAACATGTAGCAGCTGGCACTTAATACGAAGCGTGTTCTATAGTTCGTGTTTTATTGTATTTTACTGGGTGCATTTTGGTGGTTAACATATTGAATGCAAGAAAATGCACAGCATGAATAACACAACATACTGCACTTACGTTAAACATTTATTGTGCCAGTTGCCCGTTAATACGAAATCAGTATACGCCATGGCATGAATCGGATGAAAACACAAGTAGAACAATACTCTAGAGGCAAAACACGATCAGACCAAGATAGCTTACAGTGCAGTCACGGAAACCAACATAACAGTTAAAAGTAGGTGGCTCAGCGTTTCCTTGTGCGTCTATCAGTACACAGCCTTGTGCATTCTAGCAGTGCACAAGGCATTAACTGAATAATTCGCAGCAGTCAACCCTGGCCGGTACCATTTTATGACAATTACACGGTCACCTTTTTCCTTCAGCAGTCCAGTTACAAGACGTCAAATGGAAGCAGCAGCCGGTAGCATTTCATAACAATTACGGTTTCCAATTCGTCCTACCAACCACGACTCTGAGTGTTCACTAGGAGCACTAAACCAAACATGTTTTAATGGGCCTATTATCGTACGTTCGTTACTTCAACTGATACTGTGTTCGGAACATATATAGATATATAATGATGTATCAGTCAAACACAACAAAACTTTATTATGTTTATCAGATACAGATCCTTACTTAGTAAGTAAGGATCTGTATCTTAGAAGGGCCTGAAGATTATTCTACAAGAATCGAAACATGTTGCCCTAATACGATAATAAAAATAATAAAGTTTTGTTCTGTTTGACTGATACATCATTGTATATTTATATATGTGTTAAACACTTCGGGATGGCAAACATTAAACATTAAAAATGTGTTCGGAACGTTTTTATCAGCGTGTCACTATTGTGGGTTGCGTTCTACCTCAGCAGGCCTGCTAACAGCGTACTTACTATTAACTATGTGGTGCAGAATCCTTACGCAGTTAACAGTCGTTCAGCTAGTCACAAAATTTTCAGACTTAATTGGGAATCGAAGGCTTTATTTTCACTTTCACAGAAGACCGCCAATGAGTTAGACGAATCCATTTCACGCACCTCCATCATACCCTAGATCCACTCTATATTACCGCTTCACCTACACCCGTATCTTCGAAATGATTTCTTCCCTTCATGTTCCCTGACCAAAACTTCCGTTTATTTTAGACTCCCATTCGTGCTACACGTTCTGTTCATCTCACCATCCTCGATTTGATTCTAAAATGTATGGCGAAGAGCAAAAATTATGAAGTTCCTCACTATGCAAAATCGTGTGCTTGTAAGCACCAAAACATAATTCACATTTACACTACAATAAAATTGGGGGCTTAATTTTCACTGTTCCAGGCATAAAAACATTTGCACCACTAGCGGCGACATTCAATATTGAAAGTACTCCCAGTTCTGTTGATGGAGTACTGCGTTCTTCTTCAGCGTGAAAAATGTGAAGTTCATATACATTACGTTCACTATCAAGCCGTTCAAACCTCAATGACTATACATGCCTAGCTATTTCGTAAGTAAGATTTCACTGTACGTATAGTTACATTTAAATAAACACAAAATAAGTCACTGGGCCGAATTCCTAATACGTATGTATGTCAGAACTTGAAGGAACCGTTACATTTCATACATGTTCCGAGTTCGAGTCCGATCGCTCGGACATCCAAAACCTATCCGAGAATATCTTTACACGCAACTGCGTTCCACGCTTGTCTGCGACACAAACCATCCAACGGAACAAGATACTGTCAGTGCAGGCACATTGCAACAATGTTTTAGCATTAAGAACCCCGTGTTACTGACCGAACTCTGTCATCCTATGATTTATATATAATGCAGATATTTATGAAGTCACTATTCGCTTGTCAATCTTGCGCTGATCGTTCGGCCAAGTACAAATAAAACAGGAAGACTTATTCTTAAACAGAATATTTCAGTAATTCTGAACTCGCGGACATCTGAAATGATGCCTCTGGTTATGTCGGCAGCTGTTGGTAATTTAATGGGATCTGTCAGGTGATTACGTCAGCTTGCCATGGAATTCCCCACGTTTTGAGGAACCAAAAGGTTCATTACTGTGTTCACAAAAAACCTGCCATCGGAAATTACCCTCAACCACATAAATCCAACTGACTCTGTCATATGTTTATATTTAATTTTAATATACCGTTAGGCATGAGGCAGCTGAATGGTAAAGAAAACCAATGAAAAGTTTTATAATCAATTTCTGGATAGGGTCTTACAGTTCTACTCTCCGTACAGAAGAAGTCTACCTGCAGGTCTGTATTCCTGCGTTGTCATTATAACCAAAGCAAAGTAACAGGCACCGTCAGCTGCGGCCGGTTTCTGAATGAATATGCATCTGGTTGGGTGAATATACTCTTATGCAAATGCTTGCAAGTCACTTCTCTACAGTGCATTACCAATGAAAAAAGTGTAACAAAACTGAAAGACAAGTGACACTAATGCGATTTTGGTTCACCTTATTTAAACATTCGTTGCACGTTACATTAACGTCAGATCCATAAGATGTAAGTTATGAAGTGTAATGAGGATTTACTGTCACCTTTTTCTGCAGGAAAATGGTTAAATCCAGAACTTTATTTACAACATAAAGACGAACATACTGTACAGGAACTAATAATTTGAACTGTTTCTTTTGAGAACGAACTCATATTAAAGTAAAACACATGCTTAGGGTGGTAGGAACAGGGAGGCAAGGATAAATATTCGATCCAACATAAAGTAACAGAAGATGAAGGAAACTGTACAATGAGGAACGTCGTAAATCATTTGTACTCGTCACCAAAATAAACAAAATATGATCATCATGATCAAATGGGTGGTGCACGCAGCACACATGGGAGAGATGAAAAATGTGTACCACGTCTACATCGGTGAACATGTAGGGACGAGACCATCTTCAATATCGAGGCACAGATGGAGAATAACACTTGAATAAAATTCAACACGATAGGCAGTGTACTGTACGTAAAACGTAATCCTGCGGGGCGTTCGAACAGTTATACACCATCAGCTAAACACCAAACACGACAACGATTCGATGGAGAAGTTGTGTTGCCATGAAAACTCAACAACGTGTCGCGTTTGTACTCCTGACAAACACATATCCTGTCATCGGTGTAAAATACTGGACGCGTTGCCATGAACACGCAACAATGCTTTCTTTTGAGTACTGTTGTTTATGTAACATTTATACCTTATTGGCTCTTCTAAGAGCTTAATACCGTTTCACTGGAAGAGGGCAATTTTATAGCGAACTTATGATGCCGGCAACGATAAAACGTACTCAGTCCTTTACGTAAAGTGCTTGATATTTTTGTTCGACTGTAACCAAATTTAGATTTTCTCGATAAATTTTGATACAAGTCTCCAACATCAAACTTCACGAAAATCCGTTCAGTGGAATCCAAATTCACACACATGGAGACGGACGAACATGAAGCTAATACGCGTTTTTCACGGCTTATGCGAAAGCATCTAAACGCCCGCCTACGAAGGTGAGGGCTGGATTCATCTAGTTCAGGATAAGAATGCTGTCAGAACACGGCAATGAACCTTCACGTACCCTAAAAGGCAAAGAATGTTTCCTCCAGCTGATCGACGTTCAGCTTCCCAAGGACACTTCTCTGTGCAGTGAGTTCATACATACGTGTTGTCACGTCTCCAACTCATTATTTGAGACTAATAAAAAAGGAGCGTTCGAACATTATATTCTATTAACAGGTCTCTAGGGAACATCCTTAAGAACGCACAATCACAACGCTCCATTTGCCAGCAGTTTCCAATGCAGTGTGTTTTACAGGGGAGTCAAACAGCAGGCGACGTTAAGAACCATTAGTCAGAAACTGGAAATATTGCAACACCCCTTAAGCTTTCAATGAAGTTGCCATAATACCAGAATCTGTATCTGACACTTCTACTGCTAATGACACATCAACACAACAGGAATCAAATATGACTGCACTGGGAATCAAGATGAGTCACTGCAGAATGATGCCACATGCGCTTCAATGCACTGTACCACCATTAATAGAGTATGATGACACCATTTAACATTTTTTACTGCAATCGCATACTACGTATAACCTTCCGCACTTCACGACCTTAAAAAAAATTTACGAACCCCTGTCAATTATTTGTAAACCAAACCTTCAATACAAGCAGTGCAAGATTGTAACTTGCAAAAATGGTGATCAAAATTTCTAGCACTGTGACATCCATAGTACCTTAACATGCTCTACATGAATCCAGGCCTTCTAACAGAATCAGCTAACCAAGAACTGCTCAGCATTGTTTAATTTTGTACCACAGTCAAAGTAACGCGGAAGTCCATCTACCATAGTTGCACCCAATGTCTAAGCACTTTTTTCCTGAGAGAGTTCAAGTGTTAATTAATGCAGTACCCAGTCCTTAGAAATTTTAAATTAAATTCCATTGTCCTTCATGTGATTATGGGTTTTCTTTGAGTAGCTGGGTGTTCATGACATGGGTATCCTATCTACAAGTATGACTTGTGACATGGGGATACAATAATGACAATTTCAACTCCTACGATATATATATATATATAGGTTAAAATACAAAAATATAAAATTCACGGTTAGCCTCATGGTGATCTGGATAACCAGCGTCCAGATGAGTGGAGTTCTACTGTACAACACACAACGAAACATCCTTGCAGCATGGGACAGACTCTTATTGCCATGATATTTAACGACAAAAACTGTTCACAAGGCACTTGTTTTTTAAATCATGACCCACGTGAAAAAACAAGTTTGCTGATTCCCATCACAACACATGCTTTGCATGCCCATATTTTCATATGGAAGTGAACACACGATTTAGCTTACTTCCCTACTGCCTTACAAAATCATTAACAATTCACATGTCACTTGATGAAGTTTAGTACATGGTGACGACAGTTCGAAATTAACACACATTCCAAAAGAACACAAAATATTACGTGTATAATGAACCTCTATGCAGGAAGATCAAGTAATATATATAGTGAACAAGCAGTAGCGGAGAGCCGACAAGGGGTGGTCCTCCAGTTTGGGGGTTGGGTGAGGTGCTAACAACTCCTCACCATCAAAAATGGCCTTGTTACGAAAGGGATACATGTGCCATGGGCCTGGACTTATCCTTTGGTACAACCTAAGCAATGGAGAGGGGACATGAGATTTTGTACATGGAATATAAGGAGACTGTACAAGTCAGGTTCACCTACAACTGTAGCCAGGGAATTAGCACAGTATAAATTAGATTTTGTGGGTGTGTGGGAGGAGGTGGGACAACAGGGGAACTGTAAGTGCAGGGGATTATATTTTTTTTTATGGAAAAGGAAACGAAAATCATCAGTTGGGAACAGGATTTTTTTGTACACTACATAATAGTATCAGCAGTTAAGTCAGCAGAATTGGTTATAGAAAGTCATATATGGTTCTGAGAGATTGGTGGTGTGATATTGTTTGGAATGTGCATATACAAAGTGAAGTGAAAGGTGATGATTCAAAAGACAGTTTTTATGAGGGATTAGAGCGCTCCAGGTTTAGAAAACAGAGATTAACGGCTGTGGGGACCCGTTGCGCTGACCACGTGACACCCCTCTATCCGCAAAAGTTGGCACTAACTTCGCCGACCGGC
>Ga0123354_10021144_pt1 | contig 10249 bp, 10 predicted proteins | sample TergutLab28metaG_2_FD_97872 | JGI IMG/M metagenome (GOLD analysis project Ga0123354, IMG submission 97872) | Labiotermes labralis P4 segment gut microbial communities from Petit-Saut dam, French Guiana - Lab288 P4 | ecosystem: Host-associated > Arthropoda: Insects > Digestive system > Gut ...
ATATGGGACCGAGATGTTGTCCCGAGATATCAGTTAGGAATTACCACAGCACGCTGCGTAATAACCGGAGAAATTTGGGTTGGACAAAATAAGTGACTTACTATACTTAAAGATAATATCAACGTAAAACTTTTATAATTTTGTAAATTAATTTATTAAATTATTATTATTTTTACAATCTTATGAATCTCTGCCGCACCCGGTATTTAAGTCTAATTTACTCCCTATCAAAACGACATGACCCATCGTATGGCTACGGATGGAGAAAACGGCACCAAGATCGGAAGGCTAAATGAGATTGTAACGAATAAGCAGTTACGGACAGCTGACAAGGGGTGATCATCCAGCTTAGGTTTATGACGAAGTCTAACGTATCTGCACTTTTTAACACCAGGATGTTAGGACTGGCAACACTTGGCAAGTGATGTCCTTGCGAAATTGGCAATGAAATTTGTTTCCGTAGATTTAGACTTTTTTTTGGTGTTTGAACAACTATTAATTTTTTTTTAAGACTCTGTACGGTACAGCCGGTACGACTGATAAGAGAGCTGCGGGCCGCGACACGGAATGGCAAGTGTCGCACAGGAAAATCCTATTGTATTACACAATGAACTAAACAGAGAATACAACCAGAAAAGGAGGAAATGAAAGAACGAGCACCCAGGAAAGCTTAGCTATACTCACATTTCCGGATTCGCGACATTTGAGTCTCTCCCAGCCATGTTGCTGAAGATTCAAGTCATTTTGGGAGTTTGTGCAGCTTCCAGGGGCAAATAGTTAACCGGCGTTTTAAATATTAGGACAGCATTCTCCTGCGATATTGATGAGTGTAAGGAGAACCGTGTGTTGGGGAGGTATGGGTTTATTGCGGTTTGTATTGATATGTTTGTGCGGTGCGTAGAGTGGGATGTGATAGCACACGAGACTGTAAGAAATATATATTTGTACTGCAGTGACTATTTATACTAAATTTGTTTACTTAACAAATAAATTATTTGCTTTGTAAGTTACATAAAGGCAGTTTGAATAACCTTCCAAAATGTTACTTTTCTTTTTTTTAGTTTTCGGTTGACTTTCGCGCATCATTAAACAGTGCATCCTACAAGACATCCAAAACCTCTTCCCTACACTGTGGCATGTAATGCTCCCCTTTTCATTTTCCAGTATCTTCTTCTTCCTTAAGGTCATTCGGTAGCTTCTTACGTCTTCTCTTTCTTCCGTCCCTCCTGTTTTCCATTCTCTCTTTCCTTCAAAAATGTTTTGTTTTTGTGTTTTAAAAGGCCGTTACGCCGCAAAATTTGATCAAAACATTTAACCTGTCTTTGTTTTCATTCATTCACTCCCGTTAGAGGCCTGGAATGGCCCAGAGGGTTGCAGGAAGTTAAGGTTCCCAGATTTCGTGACAATGGCCCAGGATGTTTGTAAGGTTGTCAGCCTTACGCACCGGCCGCATATACCCCCAGGAAATGCTCCTGGTGCTCATTTCTGTTACAGGCTGAGTCGATCCCAGGGCCATAGTGCAATCGGAAGGATTTTATGTCAATGAAAAATTCTGCTAACACCAACTGGGATCGAATCAGCGACCCTCCGATTTGTAGCACAGCACCTTAACCGATGTGCTACCGCGGTCCCCTTTCTTTGTTTTACTTTGTATATAATGTTCATTTCCTCTTTGATTTTATGTAATAGTTCTTCATTTTTCGATGGAGGTGTCACTGAAATATCTCTGAATCAAAAGAATAATGTAACTGTGTAAATAGAAACTCCTGATCTTATTTCTCTGTTTGTAAAAACCAAGATTTTTCAAAACGAATTACAAGAAGGTAGCATCACCGAAGGCCCAGGGTGAAGTATGCCGACAAAATACAAGGAAATTCCGTGTTTACATTTTGAGGGACGCGATATTATTGTCACTAATAATTCCCATCAGCTAAGGGACAGAGTTTAATTACACGCCCGGCGTTAACAATGCGGGTGGCGAAGTCTTCTCAAGGCAGTCTGCTCGAAACTGATTTAATAACGAAGTAAGTTATCGTGTGTAAGAAAACTGCACTCTTATGGGCCACTACGGAGCGTGTAGTGATAATTACTTTCCTTGTTAGGTAAGGAATTACCTCTGCACACTGCGCAATAACCCAGAAGAGCGCAGTTCTTATCTGCTTCGCGGAGTAAGCCTTGAATTCCCGCATACTTTGTTTTGAATCGTCCAGTCATGCATTACCAATTTCATAAAATTTTGAAACTTCGTGTTTAAAGTGTTATATCTATAGTACTTTCAGTTTTTAAAATCCCGTATATTTCTTCGAGTTGCAGAGCCAATAATTATATCCTGCATTCAAGTTTGACAATCGGACTCCTGTCATTTCTCGGGTACTTTCAGATATAAAATTGCCGAAGGATTCTCCTTTCAACATACAAAAGCCTTCAATATTGCTGTTGGCTACAAAGAAACCCATTAAGAAAATTCAGCTTCGCTTTTTGTACTCTCTTCTTACTACTTGACCCCGTGTCTTTAAATACCTCGTCCTTCTTCTTACACTTTGGCAATTCATTGAAAGAGGGAAACATTCATTGTAACCGCCTCTTTTTGCTTTTCGTCGAGACGCCTTTCTTTGTTTTCAGAAAATCCTTTAAGATCTGGTAATTTCTGCTTTTCAATAACCTCATCTCAAAATTTGAAAGACTTGAATGCTGTCAAGACAGACGGAAATAGAAAGCAAAAACTTAAATAAGGGGGAACTAAGAGGGATTAATAAAGCTAAGCTGGGGATAATCCTACTCTGAATACAGTGACAGTTCTCTAATAAGAAGCAATGGGATCGGAAGTTAGGAAACCGTTCTGTCCATTTTGCAATTTTAGCACTGTGAAGTGATTTATTTTGTATTTAATTATTCTAACTGACCATTGAACATGTATTATTAAAGCGATGTGGCAGGGAAAGCACATAGTTTTAGGCGTAGTAGTAATTACATTTTAAAACTGCACGTACGTCACAGCAAAATTGTATAAGCATCAGGACTGGATTGTTTCCATAAAGGACATGAAGAACTGGAGGGATTTTTGCGAAAATACAGGGTTATTCATAAGTCCGTGAAACATTTAAAAAATTCGCAACAAATAAACTACTCAATGGATCACGGTATATCTTACGCCGATAGCGAGAGAAACTCTCCAAGTTTTTTTTTTTTACATATTTCACAGATGTTCAATATGTCCACCTTTGGTAATACGGTAGACATCTATGCGATAGCCCATCTCTTTCCACACGCGTGTCAGCATATCACGGTCGGCCAGAGCCACAGCACCGGTGATACGGTTGCGAAGATCCTCGAGATTAGCGGGGAGTGGAGGCACAAAGAAAGTGTCCTTCGCAAACCCCTAGAAGAAAAAGTCGCACGGGGTTAAATCCGGAGACCGTGGTGGCCACCGCATTAACGCGTCATCTTTTCCTGTGCGTCCTATCCACCTTTGTGGCAAGTTTCGATTGAGATACCCTAGCACGTCTTTGTAGTGAGCCGGAGAGCCGTCTTGTTGGAAGATGTAATCATTACTGTTTATTTGTTGCGAATTTGTAAAATGTTTCACGGACTTATGAAAAACCCTGTATTATTGGAATGAAAGTGTTCCTATAAGACTTGATTTATTCTTCATTACGCCTTAACAAACCACGTTCAAAAGGAGGATTCTGCTCCATAAAATTAGTGTGTTATTTAATTAAATATTTCTCATTTAGTGACTAACAGAGATGACGCTAGTTAAAAATAGAATTGTGGTTAAATATAGCAGACATTTGATAGGATCTTACACTAACTGTTTCTGTGGAATATTGAGAATATCGTATTGGGTTTGAATAGCAATCCTTAGGGAAGTTATCCTGTTTATAAAATTTACAGATATTTTTAGAAAAGTACATAGAATCAAGCTCGTTTGTAACGTCATGAAAGGGACTGAATTATTTGTATCGTTACAGACGGGCGTTGTCATAACCGAGGATTATAATGTTACGGTTAATAGTGAAGAATTAATTAGTTACACAGAATACCTGATGTTATAGCCGGGGTGTTGTATAAACCGATGTCGTTATAACCGGGTTCTACAGTATGGAATTAATGAAAACGGCGTTATAACTTTTGAAATAAATTACTCTTCTTCTAACCATATGTAAACTGAGCTATGAAGAATGCTTTTATGTGAACAACAAGTACCTTCGGTATCCCACTCGATGCAGAAACAGAATTTCATAATAATTGCTTCGACGTATGTCGTAATTTGAGGGAATATTAATCATACTGTAAATAAATGTGAATCTTTTCTCATATCGTCGGTAAATAACTTATTAATAAGTAATTTATAGGTGAGTAATATAGATGGAATAGACGGATTAAGTTATTAATAAATTTGCCGCACACAAATTTCGTACATGTTTATTTGTACATGTTTATTTGTACATGTTACTTGAAGACCTTAGGAATGTTTTTTCGATTTCCTTGTCTACGTCCATGTCATCCATCATCGGGCTACTTACTTTAATAGATGTAATTTGAAGTAACTTTTCGGGTATAACAAAAGCTGAGGCTATCTTAACCCTTTATTGATGCCCACGACGGAGGAGCTGTATATTTTAATACCATCAATGCCTTCAAAGCTACTAGGCTAGCTCAGTTGGCATAGGCACTCGCTACCCGCTGAACACTCAGAAGATCGAATCCTCAAGGGCGAAATGTTTCATGCCACGAGGCCAACCCAGCCTCTTGTGAAGTGGGTGACGGATCTTTCCCGAGGGAAAGCGGCCGAAGTTATGAAGAGTTTTGATCTATAATTCAGCTTCGTTTCTATACCTGCATATGCTTGTCATGGATATGATCTTTCTGAAATGTCGTCCTAAAACGTGTTATGTACCGAGGCCTGCAGCATACGAAGAATTAAAAAATTCCGTACAGTGCCCCGAGGCAGGCGTTGAAAGTTCAGTTGTAGAGAGCTTGAAATATGAAAATGGAAAAACTTCTTTTTCAGTTTCTTCTCATATTTCCAGCGATGCAAGGTAGAATTTGATAAATTAGAAAAAAAAAATAGGTTTATCGAGGTGGCTTCGCGGTTTAAGTTGTGGGACTGTTGCCGCTCGTTTGCTTGGATTATGGCTTCGAATCCCAGCGGAGTTATGGATATCTCTCTTTTGAGTGTTGTGTTTAGTGTAGGTAGCTACCTCTGCGTCCAAGGGATCTCGTCCATAGGAGTTCTACCGAGAGTGTCGTGTCTAAGTGTGATGGCGAAGCATCGATAATGAGGACGCCCTGATCCACTAGCGACTATTGCGCAATGGGGGGAGAATAATAAGGAAATAAATTACTGCTTGCCATTTCAGACTGAAGTCTCATTCAATGCTTCTGGAACACAAATTTTGAAGTGCGAATTCCACTTACACTGTATTTGCGTGCTCAATAAGATCTGTACGTTAAATGAAGGGTGACTGCTTCCTTGTATATCTTTAACCTTTTGGTCCTATTGAAACAATGCTCTTTTCCTTCATCAGTAAAACCTAAATCTTTTTCACTATTTTACTACTCACACTAAAAAAAACGACAATGATTAACGTATTTCCAGTAAACACCTTTACAGTCTGGTGAACATGAGCTTACGGCAAATTATGTGCGAAGTGTCGCGTCAACACGACTGTTTTATCAGGCTTGTGATGACAACCAAACATGCAGAAAATTATATTATGGTTGCACTTCCTCTGTTCTGGAAAATGTCGGATATTCATATTAAACCAACGGATACATTTTAAGGGAAGCCATGAATTTAATGATCGCGTTCATACGACGCAGACTTATGTATGTGTATGTGACACTGTAAACTTCCTACCGAGAAGAGTACAGATACACAAGAATAGAATTTATTATACGGAATAAATAACATTATATGAGAGATAATACGTACCTACCTGTGAACACTGGCCTTACCAGTCACATGCAAAGGAAAATACATTGACTTAGCAAATAAATTTGTTTTGATCTGACATGATTTAATTATTATAAATTTTTAAATACATAATTCGAATAAAGCTTTCATTAAAGACATTTTAACTAAGTTCACCCTAGACATTTCATCATTACGCGCACATCCGCTACGACTCTTCTGTAAGAGATAAGATATTAAATCCTCACAGCTAAGTAAAACAAGAGAGATTTATTTCTTCTGTTTTCGTATTTGTCACGGATTACGTCGTACCATCCGTATATATTATTCCTTAAAGTATGTTATGCAGGCCGTCTAAAATCTGATGTGTCTCATTCTCTGGTGTTATGGGTGATGTCTCTGTCAGTACGTCTCATTGTAGGTTATTGCGACATGGCCAGTAAGACTGTTGAAGCAGACCTTCGCTCTTTTGGAAATTTACATGACGTAGGTTCGTATTTCGTTACAGACGTTTCGGGGACAACGTATTGTTCCCATGTTCAAGGGTCAAGCACTCAAAGAAGAATGTCAGGAGCAAGTAGATGCATTATCATATTGGGGACGGTGTGGGAGGTTTTGGTTTGGCAGGAAACGTAAGAGACCCAGTTAGGTTGCTGGACCGTAAAGTCGTCACCAGAACGTGGGGGAATAAAAACCTGCAGGAGGAAGGGGAGACTAAGGTGCGCATAAGGAAAAATGAGGAAACGATTGAGGAAGGAGAGCCACCTTGACACGAGGAAAGAAATGAAGAAAAGAATGAGGAAGGAGACACCAGATCAAAGACGAAAAAAAAAAAATGGCCAGGTAAATAAACCGAAATTTCGCAAGATCGTTGAACCTTAGTCTTATTCACATAAACGTCCATAGAATCAATTAGAAGAAAAATATATTCGTAATAATTCTGTAACAGAATTATTGGTTGGCTGAACTAATTTTTACAGCCAGTTTATACTGTACGCTTGTAACAAAAATTGTTAACCGTTACCTTGTACAGTACGGATGTTGACACCAATCGTAACGACCAATTTACTGGTATTATCTACTGTAACAACAAATGTATAAACTATTGTTGCAAAAATTCTTAATAAGCATTTAGTGCGTCATGCATTTAACGACAGTTTTAACAGTTTTAACCGTCTGAATGCAACAACGATTTCTAATTAACCCTTTAAACACCAAGTTAAATCCCATCCTCCATTTGCTAGCATCATTCGGAGCTCACCATATTCTCCACGTTGGCAGGATAAGGGTTAAAATAATATAAACAGCTATGACCACTCGACAAAAACTGCAAAATTTCACACCTAACACACACCACAAATACCATAACTTAAATTAACGACACCTCATGCGTCTTTACAGAACCGGACGGCCCATGTGGTAATCAACACTATAGTCGTGAGCTCCTGATTATGGGCATAATAGTTACCGAAACATGTTGAGCCTAACATAAATATGATAAAAAAAACTAAGTAGCATCTAGTTGGTTCTTATTCTTCAATTATCACAACGATGCACGGTCCAACACACATACAAAAAAAGATTTCTAAAATCGCTTTTGTCTAAAAACCGACGTCCTTACACCATTGTATGTTCAGTAAGAATCCAGCGACTTCTAGCTACATGCACTACACATCGCGTCTCCTTCGGTCTTAAATGTAAAACTTATAGCTGATAATGCAGAGAACGATCAGTTATGTGTATTTAGGATAAGCCTTCTGACAATGAATAGTCACAAAACAGTAAGCAACAGAAGACTACTTTTATGGTCAGATCATTTACTGTTAAAAAAAATACTGCGTTGAGAGCAGAAATATTTAGCCTACTCCTCTGTCAGTGTCCGTGGGCCGGGTAGCGTAGTCGGTATAGCGACTGGCTATGGGCTGGACGGTCCGGGGATCGAATCCCGATAGGGCGAGATTTTCCGCACCTGTGCAGACCGGCCCTGGGGCCCATCCAGCCTCCTGTACAATGGGAACCCCGTCTTTCACGAGGGTAAAAAGCGGCCGGAGCTTGACTATGATCCCTCACCCCATTCTAGTGTCGTGGTCAAGAAAGAGAAGGGCTATACATCTACTCCCCCTATGGGCCGTACGGCCCGTACAGAACCTCAGTGCCTGTACAAGGGTGCACTTTACCTTTACTTTACCTTCTATCAGTGCACTAAATTTCTTTTCTCAGCAAAGTGATGAAATTATCCTGTGTTTCTTTATATGACCCATAAAGTTTTGAGGTATATGCGTAGAATATGATTGCTAAAAGCACGATTTTAGGAGAAATGTATACAAGCGTGATACAAGAAACACACAGTTTAATTACTTTAGTGAAGTATGTTTAAGAGAATTCGAAAAAAAAATAGTGTTTCCGCTGGTTCATTGAAACTTACATTTTCAATGCAGAAGAAGAAAAATCTTTTGTCTTCTTTTATGTTTTCTACGTTAGTTCCTTCTCCATTCATTTGCACTTCCCTCTACACATACGTACAGTTATACACACCCACTACTATGTAGAAGCGCATTATTTGGTCTTCATTTCTGTTCTTCCATTCATTGTGAATGCGGAACTAGATTCCTTTTAGGAAGACATTAATTTAAAGCGGCGTTTCTCAGAATATTTTCCGTTCTCCGCTTCCCTTTTTCTTCAGGCATCAAAGGGACGAAACCTCTTATAGAGCGAAACGTTGTAACGATAATTAGTGGAATGTAATGGGAAGCGATAAAATGAATAGAGTGTGCTGATGGTGGCCGAGTATGAGGCAACTGTATTGGTTGGGAAGTAAGAGGAAGGGGAGCCCCCTGCTTGTCACAGCTCTCATTACCAATACCAATATTGACTCTACACCAAGCAATGACAACTCGGGAAGATGTCGCTTAGTTACACTACCTTCAGAACTTTGGAATGCTTCAACCGACATCATTAGGCCTATTGCTCGGGGCTTTCGAACTTCTTCAACCATAGCCTCTGCGCAAAGAGCCTGCGTTCCGCTTTGAGTTCGTGTAATATTACACTGTATTGAAGTGCAGGGTGACACAGTTCCTGTGCACATTAACACACGAAAGGCAAAGTGTGTTTACTGTGACTTAGTTTCTTAAAGCAAACCTTTAGCTTTAACCTTCAAAGCCTCTGTATTTGTCTCACAGAGGTAAAGGTAAAGGTAAAGTTAAAAAATTTCATCCTGGAAAAGGCCCTGAATTTGGAAAGGGAAAATAGTAGAATAGCTGTACACTTTCTTTAATCTCAATGATAGATGGGGTGGGTTATCTACGTGGCCGATTTACCCCCAAGAAAGAGAATTGGTACGCATTGTATAGCCACTGAGCGGTCTGGACGGGTGCGGAAAATCTCACCTCCATCGGAATTCGATCCCCGTGTCGTAAAGCCGTAGCGAGTCACTGTAACATCTGAATTATCAAGACCTACTTTTCTGACACATTTCAAGTATTTATGTGTTGAATATTATTCTTAAAACAAACAACAATTTTTTCTGTAAACAACATTCAAGTAACACGATATTTCTAACAAATCACTCAGTGTTCTCTGCGACGTACGAACTGAATAATCTGTATCTAAAATGTAGACTATGTTTCGTCGTCAAAGGGTTAATATATTACGTAGGGACTGAGGCAGACTTGAATCTTGATAAGCTCTGAAGCGGGAAACATAGAGGAATATCGATGTGTGGCCTAAGCTACAAACTTCTCGTCGGAATCCACTTGTCTGATAATGAGGCACAGTGGCCCTTGTCATGCGTGTCACAGCCCTAAGAGTAACGGCAGGACTGAAACCCATCGATAAGGATAGTATTCTAGTATGTCGGACGGCCAAAATACTGACTTGCAGACCGGTTACCATAAAATTATTCTTCTTCTTCTCCTTTTCCTCCACCTTTTCTTTGTTATTCTCAGTTCCTTCAAATAAATGACAATTCACTACTTCCAGTTGGACCAGCAACTCCTTTCACATTCATTTAACCTCAATATAATCTTAAATATGCGTGGAAGAGGGACTTGAATGGTCTAGCAGCAGCAGCGACCGGGGCGGCGGCGGGGGCGGCAACGACGACAACAACAACAGCAACAGCAGCAGCAACAACAACAGCAGCAACAAAAAAAAAACAACGAAAAAGACAACAAAACAACGAAAAACAACAAGGGCAATAAAAACAACAAAACAACGACGACGACAACAACAAAAATAACAGCAACAAAAACAGCGAAAAAGACGACAAAACCACAAAAAACAAAAACAACAACAAAACAACAACGACAACAACAACAACAACGACAACAGCAA
>Ga0123354_10021145_pt1 | contig 10249 bp, 8 predicted proteins | sample TergutLab28metaG_2_FD_97872 | JGI IMG/M metagenome (GOLD analysis project Ga0123354, IMG submission 97872) | Labiotermes labralis P4 segment gut microbial communities from Petit-Saut dam, French Guiana - Lab288 P4 | ecosystem: Host-associated > Arthropoda: Insects > Digestive system > Gut ...
AAATATTAAAACTCTTCCATCCTCTCTAAGGTACCATTATCAATCCTCATACTGTGAATTCGTCCTGCATTCTGATCTCAAGACATGACCATGTACTTAGTTTTATCAGCACTTACTTCCAGTCCAATCTCCCTAGTAGCAGCTACTAAAGCTTCTGCATTTTCCTTTAACTACTTAGGAAATTTGATATCTCATGATAAAGAAGTGGACGTTGATAACAAATTTAATAACTATTTGAAAATAACATGCATTATTAACAATATGTTTAGACCAGAGGGAACTTTAAATAAAACAAGAATAAACGTATACAGTGCACTGGCCCTTCCAGCTCTGTCATACTTTAGTGAAAATATGACCATTGAAGCAGGAGGTGCAAGTAGACTAACAGCCGCAGAGATGAAATATGTGAGAAAAACAGTGCGACACACTGGGACAGTTAATAAAATAAACACATGCATTGCAAAAGAACTAAAGATAACCCCAGTTTTGGAAAAAATACAGGAAAACGGAAGGAAGTGGTTGCAAGATATGAACAGAATGCCTCATATTGGATTACCGAGAATACTAAACGACTGCCGACCGACAGGCAGAAGAAACCGTTAAAGAGACTTCGAGATGTGTGAAACCGGAACGGCTAGCACAAGTGGCCCAACTCCATGTTAGCTAGATGATGATGATGATGATGATGATGATGGTGGTGGTGGTGGTGGTGGTGGCGGCGGCGGCTTTTTTAACCCTTCACTATAGTCAAGCAATGTACTCATAACAGTTCCACTGTTAACATTGTTTTTCCGTTCTGCTTTGTAGACGGTTTCGCACCAAATGCCCAATCTCTGGAGTGAAATCGGCTCGAACACGAAACTGACTACACATTCTTATCTAATTCGAAGATTTAGAATGAGTAGAGCTTTGAGCTGTACCTTCGTTATTTTATATGCATTCATGGGATGGTGTTCAGGCTAGTGGGCAACTTCATGTTTTACGTTTTTTTCCCATTTGTTGAGAAGGCGTTAATTTGCTAAGTAATTAAGTCTTCATTAGAAACTTGATGTAATGCTGTGCTTCAGTTTTCACAACCATATAAGAGTACAGCTACAGATACTCTCCTAAACTTTTACTTTCTTATCCTTTCAAGTTTTCCGTTAACATCTGTGGATACTTCTACATACAGCTTACATCATAACTTGTAAAACGTCTCACCTGTTTCTGTTGTCTATTATTATCCTTCGTCTCCAAATAGTCAACTCTGAACTGTAGTTTGTCCTCACTGCTCTCAACTGACACCATCATGAGGAATGTGTAAGGCATTATTATGTTTATATTTTCCAGTATGATAAATTACTTTTTTCATTTGGGTTATTTTGTGACTTTACACCAGGCATTTTTCTTCGCCGAGTGAAATAATGTAGAATGTTTACAATACGCGAAAGGGGAGGATATACTCGTGGTCTATTTTAGCTGCGGTATTCGCTTAGCAGGGCTGAAAGAAATAAAAAAAAAACTGACAGCTTGCGAGCAGGATCAGGACGGAACGTCCTGATCCTGCTCGCAAGCTGTCAGCAAACCAGCATGACATACACCATTGCTGTGTGTACAGTGAAAAACTCCTGATGATGGACAGAGGAACTGCCCGAAACATGTAGAGTTTTATTCCAAAAATAAATATGGGAAATTAATGCATCTAGTTGGTTTTATTGTAAGAATTGATCACGATGCACGGTCACCTGAACGTCAAATTAGATTTACACGTAACGTGCCCTACATTTTTGGCAGATTTCAACCATATTTGAAGTTTCTTGGTAGATTTTCATAGAAGTTCCCAATATCAAATTTCAAGGAAATCAGAGAGTCGGAGCCGCGCTGAAACATTCGGACAGACGGACATAGACAGACAGACAGACAGAAGGACGGACTATGAGAAAGAGCCTAGACAGCTTACGGGTTTAAATATAAGTACAGAGATTTCCAAATTAATATTCTCGTTAACAAAGTAGAGAAGTAAATGGCATGACTAAACAGGAAATTAATAATAAAAGAAATCAGTACGCACATATAAAAAGAGGTTTGCAGTGCATCGGGCTCTTTGCTCTAAAATCTCATTCGAACAATTTACACCTAATTGCACTGCTTTCCTACTACATTTCGACATCGCCCTGCCACAGTGTGGGCCCGGTAGCTCAGTCGGTGTAGCGACTGAGCTACGGGCTGGACGGTCCGGGATCGAACCCCGGTGGAAACGAGATTTTCCGTCCGTCAAGACCAGCCCTGGGGCGCACCCAGCCTCCTGTAAAATGGGTACCGGGCCTTTCCCGGAGGTAAAGTGCGGCCGGGGCGTGCTGCTGACCACTCACCCCCTTCTAGTGCTGCGGTCATGGAAGAGTAGAGCTATATCTCTACCCACCCTCTGGGCCACACCGGGCCTGTAACGGGATCACTTTACCTTTTTTATCCCGCCACAGTAGGTGTATTTATCATATCGTGGGACAAGTTTTTCTAGTCCCGGTTGACAGATGGATGTCCATGTCGTCTTCTACCAGGAAGCATGTCAGAACTGTTTCCACATCGTAATCATCTTTAAATTTGTGGCGGCTAAGATTGTACTTCAGCCCCCGAAACAAACGATAGTCGCTCGTCGACGAATGCCGCTGTTATAATCCTTATAAGTATAGGTTCTTTACTTACGAAATTATAAGCCACGCACTCTTTAATTTACGAACGACGCGCGTTTGGCAACAGGATAATGAATTAAACATAAATTGCAACATTACAACGATGGACAAAGATATAAATTACCTGGAGGTTTAACACAGTCATACTGGAGCTTCTTTCCGGAATTCTTTCACGACATTAAACAAAGTAACTGAAGTTATCGCGATCTTATACCTGAGTACAAGATTCGAACCGGATACCTCCGGAATACCAGCACTCCAGTAAGTCATTTCTCTGAAACTGACAGTAGCGCAGACATTTCTATACTCGTTCAGCTAGTTTCCAAGAATCTCCTTTACTAGGAGATGCACAATTTTAAGGGACTGTAGGGAACAGTTGGAAACATAATTTACAGCGTTTGTTTCTCCATACACCATACAGTAAACAATAACACAGTGAAACTTTTATGACGTATGGTTTCATCGTCTGCTTCTGTTCTCACATTTAAAATTCCAATGTGGAGTCAACCCCCACTCCTCATATTTTATATTCTGCCTGTCAGTACCCAGTTGGATCCTACTGTCTTTACCAGGATTATCACCATGTGGTCCCTTAATTCCATTGATGTAGTGTAACTAAAAGATTTATGCTATGAACTAAACATTCGCCCCCTCTCTCGGTATAAATCGGGGGCCGAGCTTGATGGTCTAAAGATAATAAAGTGAAATATCTCAATGCACTGATCACATCCGGGAAGGAGGCAAAAAAATACAGGAACTTCTTTCACATGCGTGATATGAAGTAATGGAGAAAATGTGTAATGAAAATAATAGTTGTTGGTCTGCGTCAGACCGTGTCAGGACACTCAAATGAAGGAAGCGTGATACAGGCGGGATATGAATTACACACGGGGAGACGAAAAGGGAATTCGCTTATAGCTAGAAAACCTCATGGAAAGAGACCACTTGGTTGATGAAGAACTAGATGGAAGAATGATGATAATATGGCAAATTTTCTGAGTGGTCAGTTGTCATCTCAAGAAGGATGACTCAGTGTCACAGAGTTTGGCGATTATCGATTTAAATGCTTTAACTATGCACTTTTCAATAACGACTTAGCAGCATCAAATTAGTCAGTTACTTATTTGGGCTTATGTTTAGGCCTTTGTGTTTTGATAAATTCCCGTACTGATGAACACGATCTTGCAGCCAGATGGCAGATTTGTGGTGGATAAAATGGCACTGGGACAGGCATTTCTCCGGGTACTTCGGTGTTGCACTGTCAGTAGGTATCATTGTACCAATACTCCACACCCATATTTCATTCATTTACCACCGACGCTATATATTATAAGCCGACAGGGGCGGTAAATGACACATTTTCCTATCGGTCTCTCTAAATATACACGGTGAGAATGAGATGTCAGAATATCGACATTTTATGAAGAGGTACCCATTTATTTTATGAAGAGGTACCCATTTATTCAGATGGCCGTATACCAACACTTAGCCGGGACAGCGTAATCAGTTTCATGCCAGGCTGCAGACTAGGCATTGAACCAATGGTTGTTTGACTCCCGGCAGAGGTAAGAGCATCCGGATAGGCTCTGGGTCCCATCTAGCACCTGTTCAGTGGGTACCGGGGGGGCTCATTCCTCGGGTGTGGGGCGTCTAGGAGTGAAGCTGACGGCTAACTTCCACCTAATGCTGGGTTGTAAGACGGAGTGGAGCTAAGTTTCTACTCCCCATGTGCCTTCATAGCCTGCAAAAGGAAAACTTTACCTTCACGCTCCTCATACACCTACATCCCTACACACAACGCGACTTTCCTGCGTTAACAATTACCGACACAACCGGGGTGTGAAACCTGGAATTTGCAGACCGACGCATTTTAACGTAGCGGGAACGCAGGATAGTGGAAGTTATAAGAGGAATGTTATCAATAAAAAGGATAAGGTTGTTATTAAGTTATAGTCATTGCATTTTACTTGACACGCTGTAATTTATTGTGTGTACAATCCCGTGTTTCACTGAGGTGGTAACGCTGTTTAACTCGACTCCCCCACTCGAATACAACTTACAGTCTTAGTGGGAGCACGAAATGAATCCTGATTCAATCCCGAGATTCGAAAGCAGTGAGGCGTCAGGTAATTTCACAAGTGATGAGGGTGCCTATGTGTGTGTATACAGTTACTAGGTCCTGTGCATCCAAAAGTAGCAAATTACGTTGGTCAAATACCATCTGTCGCGTATATACTGATGTTTGATGTTCTGCCCTAAGCCGGCGTTTACTTACTGGTCTCACTGTCGCGCGCCTTCAGGGTTAGGAGGGAGGGTGCGCGTCAGAAAGGGAACAAATTGGAGTTTAGTGGCAGTGTAATGTGGTGGTGTGAAACCGACTTCAAATTAATTACATGGGATTTACCATAACCTCAAAGCATTGCTAGTGTAGCCTCCAGTCAGGCGACGGAGTAAGAGGATGGGAATGTCCACTGAACGAACGCAGGTCTTACAGGATACCATTTTGCTTGTTTTGCGACTATGGTTGAATTATGGATATTTTTGTGCGTTCTTTCTGCAAAGGGCAGTGCCTAAAACATTGGCTTGTGATCTTCCGCGTTTTGTATCTCAGAAACTAATGACCGGATTTCGATTAAAATGGCGGTGAAAACCTCCCAACATGCGTTGTAGGGTTCGTTCAATTCTAGCCGGCGCATATCGCACGCAGTAACTCCCACTTTACTTACAGCTAAAATTAAACTCGCAGTTTTTCTGTAAAACGGCTTATCGTATAAAATGACTGCGTGCGGCATCAACTAAACGCATTATGGGCTATAAAATTCTTCTGAATTATCATTCCGTACAGTCTGTGTTTATACGACATGCTCTCGGACTGTGTAGTGATTAACAGGAGAAATGTAAATTTGTACTGTGATTTTTTTAGGTTTCTGTGACCATGCATCGTGAGCAAATTGTGGAGTGAGAGAGAAAACCACCCTACAAGGCAGCGCCCCACAACCGCTACCAACCACATCCAGCAGAACCAGCGCAGCACAACACATGCAGTAACACACAGTCTTGTTCTCCTGAAGATGGGCATAATGATGCCCGAAACATGTTGAGAAATTGTTAAAAAAATAAACATCTAACTGTTGCATCTTGTTGGTTTTCTCTCTCACTCCACAATTTGTACTGTGATGTAACAACTAACCGAGTGACGTGTGTAATATCGCAAATAACACTGTAAAATATGAGCTGCTCTTACTGAATGATTGCGACTAATATCGCAAATAACACTGTAAAATATATGAGCTGCTCTTACTGAATGATTGCGACCAAATGTATCATTTACAGACCTTCCTCTATGTGATTTGCAACACAGATTAGTCTGAAATTTTACGACAAGGTTTAAATTAATATTAAAATATATCACACTATAAGTATTAGGCATTGTAAATATTAGTCAACAAAAAAAAAGCCGTAGCACTGAGTGAGGTAAACATGCCTGCTCTGTGCGTTTGACTCATAGAACTACTGCATGTAAGTGTAGACCGCCTACTGTGACGAATTCTAGTGAACTAAATGATCAAGTGCACAGCATGTAGCAGTCTGTAGGTCGCTTTCCATTAGCCAAGAGCCGCATTTCACGAAAGGATATTTGGGAAGTAGGAGGGGGTGGGGTACGTGAAAACACCAACTGTCTTTGTATCCTATCTATTAGGCTGACGACATGTTTCGGCCACTGTGGGCCATCCTCAGGTCACAAAAAAAAAATATAATGAGGAAATATACAGTATAAGAACATTAGTTGTTGTGCATATTTTGAGCTTTGAACGAGATCTCGTTGTCTTGCGGTTGTCTATATTGAAACTAATGTTCCTATACTGTATATTTTCTCCTCATTATTCATTTGTGTGACCTGAGGATGACCCACAGATCCGAAACGTGTCGTCAGCCTAATAAATAGGATACAAAGACAGTTTATTTTATTTTTTTCGTTGTTACACCGTGCATGTTGTTGAGTTACTGAATTATTATAGCAACTACTGCACATACATATATTTTGTATATGTGCAGTAGTTGGTATAATAATTGAGTTGTGTCTGACGTACCTACCCCCTCCTAATTTGCATAAAACACAACGGGGATGATGCATCTAAGGATATTTGGGTGTTAACAATGGGGAACTTAGTGAATCTGAAACTTTGAGACACGTGGACTCGCCTACTGTGCGGGCCGACAGCTGTAAATTTCGTTCACAAATGTCACGGTGCATTTTCGTTAAGTGTCTCATGACCAATAAACGTGACTGTACTATGCGAAGAAAATGGTTCTTTTGGTAACTTAACAATGATCTAATAGGACTACATACAATTACAGCCTTGCAGAACGGTTTTCCTGTTACACACGCCTGTAAACATAAACCCTTGTGGCCTGGCATCATCGAGACCACAAGGGTTTATGCCGATAAAGATCTGTGAATCAAATATGTGCCGTCATACCCTCAAAAGGCTGTGACTGTCAAAAAAATGAAGCAAGGTACGAATTATCATCAAAATATACAACCACGATGTTTTCTTACTGTGATCTTACGAATGATGGGACAGGGTTGGTAACAATGGTCACTTCTACCCTGAAGTGGAGGCAGGGTGTTCCTCTTAGACATTAGCACCCATCTCCCGCCGCCCAGAACACCACAAGAATCTTCAGCCTCTTTGAAATCTCGTATCTTATGGGAGCTGAGTCCACGTTTTCCGGCTCACTGGAAGAGTTAATACTCGAAAAATCGCACCCAGATATGGAATAAAATTCAGCAGTGTGAACACTTCTGAGCCGCTTGTACGGCAGTCTGCGACGTCAGGCAACCATAGTATTGGCTTCTTATTTTTTCACAAAAGGACGACGGGGAAAATTAGAGCCGTCTATCTGTTTGTGACGGTAAACCGACACTTTCTGTTGTTCAACGAATGTGACCGGCAAAGTGCTGAACAGTTTCTCGTCACTGAGTGTTTTTTTTGGGGGGGAGGGAAATACCAAAATCAAACATAGTCCTGCATCCATCCTATTTATGTTTACTAGCAAAAACATGAGCAACCGGGTTGGTATAGTGAACAGACTGCTGGCTGGATGACCAAGAAATTCTAGTTCCATTCCCGTCAGTGATGTTTCGCTTCTCCAAACACGCACACGTGTATCTGGCTGTGCGGCACACCTTCCTGTTCGATGAGTACCGGCTTCTCGCTCACGGAGATGAAGCGGCCGGGGCGTGAAGCTGATCACTTACCTCCACCTATTGTCGAGGTGCACAGTTACAAGTTTCCCTTTACTCTGCTTTAGGTAAAAGGTAAGTCAGTTCCATTACAGGCCTGGAGTGGCCCAGAGGGTTCCAGCAAGTTAAGGTTCCCAGAATTCGTGACAACGGCACAAGATGGTGGTAAGGTTGTCAGCCTTACGCACCGGCCGCATTTACCCCCAGGAAATGCTCCTGGTACTCATTTCTGTTAGAGGCTGAGTCGATCCCAGGGCCATAGTGCGATCGGAAGGATTTTATGTCAATGAAAAATCCAATGACACCAGCTGGGATCGAACCAGCGACCTTCCGATTTGTAGCACAGCACCTTAACCAACTGCGCTACCGCGGTAAGAACCGGCGTAAAAAAAGCACCGAGTATTTCTGACAGACACTGCTAGCTGCAAGTCGTGTACATTTATATATATATTTATGCAGACCAATGGGGCCCATTGAGTTCCAGAAATTACATTTTATTTTTCTAATAAAATTGAACAGATGTGACCATCACTGACTATAATATTAAAAACGAACGCTACGGAACAGCACAGTCTCCAGGGAAACCGGCTAATGGCTGTGTTTCGAGTTCCGATCGGGTCAGGAACTTCTCGTTTGGACATCCAGAACAGTTCTGGGACCCACCCTGCCTCTAACTCAACATTCAACAACAATTGTTTCCTTGGTGGTAAAGCAGCCGAAGCGTGACGCTGACCAGTTGTGTCCATCTAATACCAAGGTCTAGAATGTGCGAAGACAGCCTACTTGTATTCCTTCTCCCTACTACACGTCCTCATGGCGTAGTGCTTAGGAAGTTTTACCGCAGCTCTGAACAGATAGCATTGTCCTATCAGTGGTGCTATTCAAAATACACGCCAAAAACTGTACAGACTTCTAGTTGTAGACTATGAGTTGTCTACGCAGTATAATTGCCATTTTCCGCAAACATGCTTCGTACATAGGATGGGGTTGGGTGTATTCAGAGACATTTCAATTTAGCAAACTGAAAGCCTGTTTTACATAACTTTGTGCTAGGCGTATTGTTATGCCAAATTTGAACCAGTACCACGATGCACTTGGGCCTACTAGACACAGGCTGAATGTGAATCGTCACAAAGTTTTTACGCCGCCTGCTGCACTTGTTTGCAGATCTGTTTTTTTTTTTTAAATCATTTTTTATATGGGAGGTGGTTGAGCTTGAAGAGGGGCCCGGCGCAGATTGGTGTTGACTCAAAACGGTTGAGCGCTTTGCAGCGCTGAGTACACATGTGCGATCAGCCGGAGGGTACATGCTTTGATCTCGCGTGACGCGAAATTGCGGAGCGGATATGTGAATCCGTCACACAGAACCAACCGTAATCCTTTTCACGAACATAGAATACAAAAGGGAATTTGTTCATTACAAATTCAGATCCGCTGTGTATAAGACGTCCGCCCGGTGTTCGAGTTTTCTCCCCTTTCAAGCATAAAGCTCATACTGAGGCAATCTATGCAACCCTAGAGGCGATATACAGCATTTCAACGACTACATCGCTTTAATGTTTCGTTATGCTGTAAAACAATGTGTTAGTCCATAGGCCTAATCCTCCAGTTCATATGTTGAGGACAGGGTAATGTAAGTAATGCTTTATAACTGTATTATTTATTGACTTATATCTATGCATAATTTCTACATATATGGGAACTGGGGTTAAGTAAGAATCTGGTTAACGTATTTAAAAATTCTTGATTTTAAACTTCCGTCGTGTTTGGCTCGAGCCAAACCTTTTCCCGTGTAAATACCCCAACATTTCTCAAACCTAGTCATTTTTCGTACCTACCTGCCTATGAAGATGGAACAGACAGTGTGTTCCGAAACGTCGGCATATAAAATTCAGAGGCCGGGGAATTAACCAGAAGAAAGTATACAATATTTTAAAATGTCAAACTTTCAGTTCGGACAAAAGGATGCAGATATGTGACTGAGCTAATCCTTTGCTATTGGCAGTGGCAAGGGAGGTACATCGACACAATGTTAGCTCGTCAGCAATAAATAATCCTACTGTGTCAGGAAGCGCATGTACTTTCTAGCTTCGTGTAACCCGGACGTCACTTTATCATTTTTATTCAAGAAACGGTCGTCACCGACATGCAAGATGCAAACACAGGCGAGCAGAAAGAAGAGTTGTTTTATTTACGTTTCTCGGGGGGGGGGGGGGGAAAAAAAAAAAAAAAAATATTTTTTTAAAATAAAAAAAAAAATAACGTTTTTTTTCATTTACCATAATATAAGTAAAAAAGAAGAGGGGGGGGGGGGGGGGCGCAAAATGAGGCT
>Ga0123354_10021148_pt1 | contig 10248 bp, 5 predicted proteins | sample TergutLab28metaG_2_FD_97872 | JGI IMG/M metagenome (GOLD analysis project Ga0123354, IMG submission 97872) | Labiotermes labralis P4 segment gut microbial communities from Petit-Saut dam, French Guiana - Lab288 P4 | ecosystem: Host-associated > Arthropoda: Insects > Digestive system > Gut ...
AAAAAAAGACCGATGTGGTAATTCAACAGCACAGTTGCAAGCTCATGATGAATATATTAATGTCAGAAACATGTTGAGTACATAAGAAGTGAAATAAAATAACAAGTGACATCAAGTTGGTCTTTTATTCTTCAACTATACTCTAATAATTTTCTGATTACAACGTAACGATCTACATGAAGGTGTAATTCTGAAGCGCCCTGAAAGGTGCTGCTGACACAGCGTCATAGCAGGTGGTAAAGTTGCTTCTGAGCAACCACCAATAGCTCGGCAGACATTATATGTTTGTTCGCTGCCGCATTCACAACAGCCCACACAGGCTTATTACTGTGGTTATTAAACTGAGACAGTTAAGGAAGATGACGTGCCCTGTTCACGTAATTTGTCGGTGTTTTCATAAGAGAGGAAGGGAAATTCCCAAACCCTGAGAATTGTATAGAATAGTCACAGCGAGTGGTATAAACGTGTAGATGAGTGGTTCCTTTCCTATTCCCCGCATTTCTGATGTAAGGGAGTTCTCAATGCAATTAATTACATATTCCAAGTACCCCGAGTACTTAAGCGCACTGCAGGAAGACCGGCTGACCAGCCCTGCAACATAGTTACTTCCGCCATTTGAACCAGACGAGAGACAGGACGAGGGCTCTTGAGGGGGCGCCATCCAGCACTCGTTTATTTTTCTCGTAATGACCTTTTCTAGTGCGCTTCCGTGATGAGACATCGTCAAATTGATTCCAATCAATTCGCCACAAAATCGACAATCGTGTTATGTACTCCTGTCATTTCTACGAGTAGCTAGTCCTAATCAATCAATGTATTTAAGCTTAAAAAGACTTGAGCGCAACGGTAAAATTAGTACACAGTATGTTGAGTTCCGGCAGCCACCCCAGACCGTGTACTGTGTGTTCAATAAACAGAGATTTCCAGTTTCCGGTAACATTAACCTATTTTTCCAAAAGAATAGATTTTATTACCGATTGACCAGTTAACCATACCATCCGGCTTTTATTTTCTTGTGACAAAATTTGTTCATATCGATAAAACAATCCCAAAAACTGAAACCAACTATGTTGATACAGACTTAAGCACGAAAACGGAACACAACTACCTTACATTTCACTTCGCCATTCACTGAACGAGGTTCCCATTTCTTACAAGACCGACCAAGTGCACGCAAAGTCGAAATTTCACCATCATATTTAGAAAAACTATAATTTGAACTTTTTAAAACTATATAAATATTGTATATTATATTCCATATTTATTTTTTCCGTATACACCCAGGTCTCCCAATTTATATGGTCCTTCATGTTTTTCAGATCAGAAGTACGTATTCATTTCCAGTTTCAGTCACGCTTATTGCATGGCGCATTATCCCTTATCCATTCAATGCCGCGTTACACTCGACGGCGCTTTCCGCTGTAAGATGTCCGGTACCGTGCAGAAATATACATGTTATTTTAAATTGTCCCATGTTGGTTTCTCTTAAGCTCCTGTGGTCCAGCGGCTGCTTTTAAACCTCGAAGATTAGAGATTTCACTGTAAATTAATTCGGGCCAGACTGGCGGAAATTACACGAATAATTTGGAATCCAAAGGGCTAATGTCATTCTTTCAATTGAATCAACTAAATAATACTGGACGAATAAATCAAATCTCATATCGGCCAATAAATCTGTCAGAATAAATACTTAAGAGATGGCAGTTTAGAGTCTGAGGCTCTTAATATCACGTTTAGCCCTCACACTGGAGTAACATCCCCTTGTCAGCTGTCCGCGACTGCATATTAAACATATGGGCAGTTACCCTCTGTGTCTGGTGACTTCATTCCTCTAGCATCAACCCGAGGACGCGTCATGACATGACGACAAAGGAGCCGCTGAAAGGGACCGCATTCCTGCATGTGTAAAGCATTCCGAACGTAAGAAATATCCATGCAAAAATGTGTAAATAGAAGAATTAATAAAATTTGACAGGACAAAGAAGTTGCTAACCCACAATCCGCACTCGAGGGTGCAAATTTGCCACTGGCATTCTTTACACCTTGGCAGAGTTAGTATTGCTAGCTACTCTCAATATATTTGTTGTATACGTCAACAGCATTGATTACAAAGTTCATTCAAAATTTTATCTAGCTTCCAAATACGTTAAAGTTCTTTTAATGTGATGAATAAAGCTGCGTGTATTATATAAATGTTAAAAGCTTAATTCATCATTTACAGCAAAATCTATAGCTAATATCAGTATTTTTGTCATGCAACACATGGCTAATACTGGCTGTAACAGGTGACAAATTTCGTTAGTGGCACTAGTTTTGTATCTGCGTCACAGTCATGCGTCACAGCGGCATAACGCAAGGCAGAAAGTTTAAATGTTTTGGTTTGGAGTTGTCATTAAAGGCATAATATTCATACAAAATTGAAGCGAGATCCGTTCAAATGATATCTTCTCAAAATACGCTAACAGACAGACACGCAGGCCGGCAGGCAGACTGATCAGTAAAATGAATTAGCTTCCTTCCTTATCTGCGATTCTTATGCACATTGCCCAGAAAATGCATAAAAGATAACAAAAATATGTCACGTAAAAAAGACGAATCATGTGCAGATGCCATAACAGGCAGACACCGAAACAACGTGCAAGACACTATTCAGTTTACCTCGGATGTTAAGCAATGTCCAGCATAAGTGCGATGTGAAGTTTTCACTGTCGAAAGAGAGAAGGGCTTAGTTTTCATGAGAAGCGCTGACAGAACAGACAAATGTCACCTTCATAGCTGCAGTGTGTTGGAATTCATACGACGCTGAGTGTAAAACATTGTACTCTGAACTTTCACTGCCATAAACTTGCAAGACATTTCCGAGTAAGTAGCTTTCGTACTACCTTATCTTAAATTTATACCAGTTCAAGGTGCTTTAGCGCGTTTATGTGACACAAATACCAGAAACTGATTTTCACCGGATGCGAAACTGAAGATATCCTTTTCCTACGAAATTCTGATTGTTGTTTTTGAATTTGAGAATTTCGATAAAAATAAAAATATTATCAATTCTAAGTTGCAGCAGTAATTAAATATAGATGTCAATCAAACGTAGGCCTAATATTTGTTTTATAACAAAAGAAGCAAATATTACAGATTTTGAGACAGAAATACATTAAGCATTACCCATTATGTGAGGTAATTTAATACTTACAGAAGTCTGCAGACCGTCTGTGAGTGGGGTAAAATAAGTGATAGCGAAAACCACACTTAATAGGAAAATTACAGATTAAAAACCTAAGTTAAATATTTGAGAATGACCTGTCTAGCCAATCCCAGAACAACAAAAATAAATGTGGCACCATTGATTGACATGTTGTTGCTAGCGAACAGCGGTGATTCAGTTGCTGGTGTGAAATAATGTCGAATGAGGCTGACAGATTATAATAACGCTAAATATATAAGCATCTGTTATATAGCATGGAAGGCTATTACTTGCAGTCCTCATTATGTAGTTTCCGCCAACCTTCTTTTATTTCTTCTCTACCTCTAAAGCTAATAATAAGGAATTGTGACATTAAGACGCATTAAACTTCAGTTAGTGAAAAAGAACACCAACTACAAATGTGCTATTAGTTAAAAAATTAATACGTATGAAAGATACTTATTCTCGCAGAATTCTTGATAAGAATTAAATTTACAATTAATTTCATAAATTAAATAAGCCTTACTTAAATTAGCTTTATTCTTGGTTTATTTAACGATTTGTTAAGTTTGGCCTACAAAACGTTGGACTTGGGAACGAACAGTACGAAAGCAGAAGCCGTGGACTGATCTAAGTTGCTGTATGGAATTTACAGGGAAGAGCTTGGAAAATGACAGGGAACTTGAGTGATGATAATCAGAGTAAACAGCAACACATTAAAGTAGTGATAACCAGTGGAAGAAACAATACATAAAACGAAATCTTAGTGATGACAACAAGTGCCCGAAGCAACATGTGAGATTGAAATATTAGTGATAACCAGTGCACGAACCAACATATGAGACTGAAATCTTAATGACGATAACCAGTGCATGAAACAACATATGAGACTTAAATATTAGTGATAACCAGTGTACGAACCAACATATAAGATTGAAATCTTAGTGATGACCACCAGTGCACTAACGAACATATGAAACTGAAAACTTAATTATGATAACCAGTGCATGAAACAACATATGAGATTGAAATCTTAGTGATAAACAGTGCACGAACCAACACATGAGACTGAAGTCTTAATTATGATAACCAGTGCACGAACCAACATATGAAACTGAAATCTTAATGATGATAACCAGTGCACGAACCAACATATGAAACTGAAATCTTAATGATGATAACCAGTGCACGAACCAACATATGAAACTGAAATCTTAATGATGATAACCAGTGCATGAAACAACATATGAGACTTAAATATTAGTGACAACCAGTGCACGAACCAACATATGAGACTACAGCCTTCGTAGTTATAAGCAGTGTCTGTCATTGCAGTTGATTAGGGTTCTACACTCTGGACTGAAAAATTATGAGCTATTTTTAAAGACAAATTTGCCTCCACGTTTAGAGGAATTGAAAAACCATGTAAGCGCTTAGGTTAAAAAGCCGTAAGGAAAGAAAAATTTGGAAGACCTAGGTATAGATGGAAAGATAATATAAGTATAAATATTCATACCTTACGGAAACACTGTGTGAATATACGGACTGGATTCAAATGGATCAGAGTAGGGTTCAATGAACGGACCTGGAAAACACTGAAGTATTTATTTATTGGGTAGATAACTATCAGCTTCTGACGAAAGACCCTGTGCCAGCTAACTGATTTTGAAATACTCCGTGCCGTTAAGAAAAGATCGCTTAAATTCACAAGCGTTACGGTGTTTACCTGCCTTGACTTTCGTGGGAAATTCAGCTTTAGAACTGTCGTGTACTTCTCCTTAGTTACGGGGCAGTCATCTTCCAAATTTAATCTACCTTTTCTTACCTAAAGAATAAACTCAACATGTCACGCTTAATTCAACTCGCTTCTTAACTTTTCTTCACAAATTTCATAATAACTAATGCGTTTTCTTTTTTCTTTTTTCCGTACCGATGGTTTCAATGTTGCATTAGTAACGGCCTGTCATGGTATATTCCATATAAGCTCTTCAAACCTGCTTCCCCTCTCCGATAGTTACAACACATCACAATACACACTATTGTGTATTCTGTGCTATAAACATTTGCCCCTGACAGATGCATAATCACACCAACAACCCAAAGGCGTCAGTAGATTCCTAAATTATGCTGAAATTGTATGAGAAATCAGAATATCACACAACGGAATTCCTAACTTACACCAGTCAAATTGCCCGATCTGAAACAAAAGGGACAAAAGAAGTTTATCTCGATCAGTTGGGCAGTAATAACATTCTGTCGATATGCCTGGATGAGCGTAATTTGAACAATATAACGTCAATAAAAGAATAAAAAGAAATTACCCAAGGGACATGAACCAATCTATAGGTATAGAGCGATATACAGTTTATTATGAGTGGGTGTTGGTAGTTATTGCACGTAATGTGTTCCAGACGACAGGAGAACGAGCACAAAGCGTGAGTGCAACAGTGAAATAAAGAGGGCAGTTACATCACATCGCATCGTAATTTCTTTGTTTCAGTTTTTTGAATATGTAACAGTGGGAAACAAAATACTATTGTTCATTAATGTTATCACAGTATGTTTCTGTTGTGCATAAATCAGTCTTGGACCAACGAGTATTAACATATAATCAGATAAAATTTAACATTGCAGATAAATGGTTTATGGTTAACTTGTTTTATTATCCTGAAAAGATTTTATAATACAGAACGAAGGTTAATTTTATATTGCACAATATTTAATGTTTTCACGACGATAAATATTGTCTCATGGGGTATAACATCGTGTTTTCTGGCAGCTACGTAGGTAACTGGCAATCAGTTTCATTGTTACGATATGTCCACTACCGTTAGTTACTGGGCTCATTAACAGGTCTGTTCGGTTATAGCACAGAAGTGGTGTAGGCAATACATCGACCCATGACAGATCACATAAAGTCGTGTCACCATTACAATAACCTACACGAACTGTTCTGTTATATCCACATCTTTTTTTTTTGTCAGTGTTTATTCAACGACGCTGTAATTTTCTGTCAGACACAAAATCGGGAAATGTATTACATGAAGCAGTAGGGACCTATGAGTTACTATTCCGGGATTTTCCTAGGATAACTTCTGTCAGTATAGCCGACGTGCCGGCTGATATTCGACAACAGAATCTCCAATATACAAGTCAAGAGGTTAGTTGCTTGCAAATATTCTCGGTAAATGAAACTAATATTATACAACAAACAAGCGTTATGGAAAATTAAGGATTTCCTCTTACAATAAAACACACTTCATACAAACAAAGAAATGTTGTAGGTTTTGAATGTAATTAATTAATGTCTACCAGACACAGGTAGTTAAAGTTCTTACTGCAGCCAAGAATGCCCAGTGTTACAGTACAACAAAGAAGGTGCTGCGTCTGCTAACACCAGATCCGGCTGCAGTGCACAGCCCATTCAACCTTAATAACTAGGAAGAAATATCATTATGCGCTGATCAGCTAATAGTTACAACCGTCAGATCACCCCCTCTTCTCCTCCTGATTGTTCTGTGTGGTGCTCCCACTTACAGCTGACCTTGTATAAGAATATGACCGACAGCTTCAGACCTTTAGTTTCGAAGCACCTCACAAGTTTTTTAAAAGCTGCCGCTTCCTTCACTTTCAGTAAATCCTTGCCCAGAAATTTATGTCGTGTGGAAGAATACTATTCACAATTAAATTCTGTTCTTAAATACAAGTAAAACAAGTACGTTCTGTAGGCAGTACTCTCTTCTTCTAATTAGCACGTCATTCAAAGTGCGAAATAAACAAACTATATGTGTGAAACAACCATACGGATCAGTCTTTGTTGAAAAGCTTACAGTCGCAGAAGTAGTTACGGAAGCTGAAGGTCGTGACATTTTAAGTTCCCACAGCGGAATTACTGAGAATTCATGCCTTCTGTGTTGTGACGCTGTGCCGCTGGTTGTGTGGTTCCCGACGTTTCAAGGACCGTAGTGTCTTCTAGATCCCTAACGACACCAAGTCACATCCCACCTCAACCTGAAGATTAAATAAGCTATACCCACACCGACTACAGACCGCAGATCGTTTTTACGCTAAACAAACGCTATATCAATTGCAGGAGTTGTGAAAATTAACATACATCGCGGTTTTTTCCGGGAACATCAAGAGTCCTTATAATTCACGAAGCGATCACTGTACACTTGACCACGATCCATCTATTGTGTTCACAACAGCCCCTCCGGCCCGTGACCCGAGCCACATGAGCGCCGCTCGCAACCTACCACACTATAGATTTCTTTAAGATTCATTCATTATCCTCCATCCACATCTACATCCCCTGCAGGCCCTCCACACAAAACTCTCTACAGATTTCTTGTCTTTCCTAAGTGTGCTATGCGCTGTATCCACCTCTAGTTACTTAATTTCAACTTAGTAACATTTTGTAAAGGCAACTACTTAAAAAGCTGCTTTTCTTGTTTCTTTCTAGCTTGCTTTTACTTCCTCCTGTATTTGTCTACGCACTTCGTTCTGGAACTTCCTCAAACCTCTTCTTTTCTTTCCACAAGATACTAAGTGTCACAACCGTAAAAACCAATGTGTAAAATTATAGTTTCTTTTGCAATATGTCCCGAGATAGAAGTCAAAAAGAAAAACATTCTGAATTAAACGTAGCAAGAATTCTCCAAAAGCAAGAGTTTGGGGATGTTAAATGAGCAAAAGGCGTAAGGAAGATAAAGTTCTGTAATCAGTATGAAGGAGTCTACTCTTTGTAAACTATACGCTAGTGAAAGTACATTCCGTTATAAAGTATGCTGGGTCCTCTGATGCTGATCTCTTTTCTTTATAGGGCAGAGCAGAAGATAAAAGTGCGGACCTGAACAGGTAAAGACATTCTGAATGTGACACTTTTCTGTTTATTGTTAGGCAATAAATTTGTGGGTTCAATTACCGACAAGGGTAAGGTCATTTCTTCGCCCCCACGTCTCGACCGGAATTCTGGCCCGCTCAGATCCCTGCCCAAAGCATGTCGGGCTCACTTTTCCCATCGTAAACACGCATCTTCCTTACATTAACCCTACCTAAAGCATCCTCCTAACTACTGTCTTTAAAGTACAATTAAACACAGTACTACGAAATGAACTTCGTATCTCCTCATCCGACGTAATTTACCACAAAATGTTGATACCGGGAATCACATTACATGAATGTTATTTATGCATTATAAACAGCTGTAAACTAATCGAAATTCTTGGACAGATGCAAGATACAATGTGGACAGGAGTTAAAATAATTTGGAAATAATTTATATACTTATTTTGATTTTTCAGATATTTCAGGGTTGCTCGCACTGCACTGCCAGTTGGCAAAGTTGCGCCTTTCAGCGAGGTTAGCCAGAAAATATTTGGGCTAGCATAATGTTAAGTTGCCAGAAAGCCAGCTTAAAGCACGATACTTTCATACTAATGGGAATGTGAAAGGGGCTAATTTTATACACACTTCCGTCAATAATTTTTTATCTCTTTCTTTCTCCCCGTCTGTAGGGTGTTCGATGTGACTGGCGGAAACAGTCGCCCATGCTCGATCATCTAGTGCCGTCAAAATTAATATTGCCACTGACACACACACATCAAGTTCATATTCATAGCCAACAAAGCTGCAAACGCAGTTCGGCACGTAACTATAACAATAAGGCAAAATCAGCAAAGGTTCATCACACACTTGTTGTGTACAACACTGCAACAGAATCTTATAGAATCTGAACTCGTTAAATTTTACTTTCTAAGTTATTCGTTATATCATGACGCAAAACAATACGTGAAACCTTACTACCAAAGAACTTACCAAAAAAATTTTCCAACAGGATGGGAGTCATTACGATATAAAACTTTATTTAAAAACTTTTAGTCTGATAAAAATTTAAGGCAAAAAACAAAAAAATCTGAGACTGCGCGTTCAGCTTAGCAACGGTACGTTTGTGTCTGCATCGTTTGAATGTGCAGGCTATTGTTGTAACCAAAATTACAAAATCCAGAATATTTGGGAAGTGTGTAGTGTGAAGTGTGTAGTGTACACTATGATGTGGAGTAAATGTTTTCACTACGTTGTATCTTAAAATTGTTCAGATTTTTTAAAGCTACATCCTGATACAAATATTTAGAACCCTCTGTGGAACCGACAGATCATATTTCGTTTCATGGCACTCTTTAGCTGCTTACCTACGAAAAATATGGGACAGCTTTCCCATGCTTTACGGAGTAAAGAAGTATTTCCACGCCAATTCTGGGCCTGGTCACACATTTTTTTCATACAGCGTTTAATATATGTGAGGACGAGGTTTCGTTTGTTCTTGAATATCGGTCCACCTGATTGCACGGACTAGCCAGGAAAGCGGTGCTGTGTAGACCTCTCTTGCAGACAGGCAAGCTAGATATTATGCGTATGAGCGAACTGCCAGTTGATACGGTTCCGATCCACCGCCCTCAATGCATGAGCCACCCGTGTATTAAAAACAACAATGAAAAGTCACATTGGTCCAGAAACCTCCGCGCTGCAGTGCTTCCTGTACTGTTACCGCAACCCTTCCTCCCGATGAGATTGCTACTTTTTTCGACTGCTCCCAGGTGCTTTCCATGCGATGATAGCACTTAATAAGCGTAACAAATACGCATGATACGTAAACTGCGGCTACCAGCACTTCTAGGAACACGACTGATCTCTTGCTGCGTTCTGGATTCTTTTCTTATGAATAACGTATTGTTGTAGACTTCTATTCATCATTTTCTCGCTTCTTTTTCATGAAAATAAAATGTGTACAACTATTTCACTTTTTTCGTCTCTGAGTTGTGGAGGATCTATTTTTATTTCTTTGTCACTCGCAAGACGAAGTGTTATGCTTCTATGGTTCTTCAAACCCCCCCCCCCCTCTCTACCCCGGTTTTATTTCATTGTTTTGGGGGGGAGTGGGCTTTGAATAAACGTTGTTGCGATCACGAATGAATAAAAAAATTTATCAATAGTAAACCTGAGTTTTTTTTTTTGGGCGTTCAGGTGACCGTGCGTCGTGATAAATTCTTATAATAAAACCAACT
>Ga0123354_10021151_pt1 | contig 10247 bp, 3 predicted proteins | sample TergutLab28metaG_2_FD_97872 | JGI IMG/M metagenome (GOLD analysis project Ga0123354, IMG submission 97872) | Labiotermes labralis P4 segment gut microbial communities from Petit-Saut dam, French Guiana - Lab288 P4 | ecosystem: Host-associated > Arthropoda: Insects > Digestive system > Gut ...
AGGACGGTCTGCTGCTGAGCTGCATATATATAATATAATATAATATAATATAATATAATATAATATAATATAATATAATATAATATAATATAATATAATATAATATAATATAATATATTATGATATGATATGATATGATATGATATGATATGATATGATATGATATGATATGATATGATATGATATGATATGATATGATATGATATGATATGATATAATATAATATAATATAATATTTCTTTTGAATAGAGACGTTTTGAGGTAGTCCAAAGCGGTAATTACCAACGGTATGAGGGGTTTGACGTAACGTGTAAAAATTAAAACTTCTCTGCATATATTACCAAGCGTAACAATAACAATAACACCCCAGCTCTCGTCAGTGTTGCTTATAACCAAGGTATCAAGAAACAGACGCAAGAAGACAGGTAATGTACGTACAGCGTAACACTGAGGGGCGTTCTTGCAACCGCTGTTGCAGTGGAAGAGCAAAAAGTGTTAACATATTCTGAGTGCATGTTTGTATTCTTAGCTATAAAGCATGCAAAGCAACTGCGCCGTATTATTCCGGGGTGCTGATAGGTCCTTAGCCAGACCAGGAAGGAAACAAGCTCGGAAGCACGCCAGGGACGCGCGCAATTTCAACAACATCGAGACGCGAGCTGTCATCAAGTACCCCCCCCCCTCCCCGTAAGGCAAGGCGCCGAAGGAAATTCACGCCAATCTGACAGAACATTAGCTCGTTTCTTTCCTAGTCGGGCTAAGGACTTATCAGCACTCCTGTACTATCATCGGTGGCATGTCCGTCTGTATAATATTTTCCCACATTATCTCATAGACGGCACGTTTCTAGGAAAGAAGTTACTGAATATAAACCGCGTGTTTAAATTTTTTTCTACAACTTTTGTCTGAAACATTTCTCATTCTAGGAAGAAATGAGCGAGATGTGATAACAAATGTATAGCGGTCTTCAGACATAGTATCCGCTATTCATGTCAGATTTTAAAAGAACTTAATTTGCTCGACAGATTTTCGAAGAACACTCAAATATCAAATTTCATAAGAATTCTTTTATTGGGAGTCGAGTTGTTCCGTGCGTAGAAGATAGACCGACGAAGGGACGGACGGACGGACAGACAGACATGACAGAGCTAATAATCGCTTTTCACAATGTTGCGAACGCGTCTAAAAATGAGTATGCCTATATCTCGGTCCACTGCAAAACAACATTTAATTTTTAACTGCTTAATGTTTTCAGTCTCGAATCCCCCATCACATGATTTCTACATTTTCACAAGTAACGACATTTCTAACACTCTAAATACATAGAAATACTTTTAGAAACTCCTGCGTTGCTATCTCTGTACTGACTGTCACATTCCTAGTGTTGTGGACATGGATATTTCCGAGGTGTGTCATCCCCGTTGTGTGTAGAAAGACTAATGGTGGGGTAAATATCAGTCACGAAAACACAACTATGGTAGTATGGAATTTATAATGGTATTTAATAGCAAAAAAAAAAATAACTACATGTTTCGGCCAATAGCGGCCATCTTCAGGTTATTACAACTTTGTTCAAAGAGTATGATAGTCTTTGAGCATATATATGATGCTCTTTGAGCAAAATTGTAATAACTTGAAGATGGCCGCTATTGGCCGACACTTGTAGTTATTCTTTGCTATTAAATACCATTATAAATTGCATACTACCATAGTTGTGTTTTCATGACTGATATTTACCTCACCATTAGTCTATGAATATTTCCGTTGCGCTCTGGACTTATAAGTTTTCGTCATAGCTTCTTAACAGCCATAAATGTACTATAAGACGCATCCCGAGTTAGGAACAGTTTAGACTATGAAATGTTGCTTCTTAAAATCGAGGAAATAGACAGGAGGGGTATAACTAATCATTCATTACTAATATAAATCCCTTGGAAATTTAAAGGGGAAAAGTTGATAGTTACCATTGCTAGGTATGATTTCTACCGATGGCTCTTCTTTGATCTGTTCTCATACATTATATCATTAGCATGCACGATGAAATTATGATTAATGTGCATATGCACGCCACGTACTGGAAAAATTCAAGCTAGGCGGCTTGATAGAACAGGCGATGATAATATCTATAGCAATCGGCAAAGATCGGCGCTGAAATACCGACAGCAACTTTTACCTGTCGACTGGTTCCTCAGAATGACAGATCCTTTCCAGCAAGTACCAGCTTGTGCATCTGTAATTATAAGACTGGCTTGCAATATGGGGACAAATCAGCGACAGAATTTCTAATCCACCTTCCTGATAATTCATCTGTTTTGGCCAGTTTCACTAACGACTCTCTGTTTAAGTACCTTCGGTCTGTATTCTTCCCTTAAGGTGACAGATCTTCTTCGCATCAATACCAAATAAGAGATAAAATTATGGGTTTGCTTACTTTGATGCTTATGTGTTAGGTTGCGCCACGAAAAGACAAAGCATTGAACACGGAATGGTGACAAGCTACGCATATTTAATTTGGGTGAAACAGAGCAAAACGAATAATTTACTGTCCGTGCACACGTTGGTTTCCGGATAACGCAAGGCCCGTCCATATCCGATACAGATCAATAGCCTCCATATCAGATTTGTGGTGACAGCTTCCCCTCACATCTGTTCCACTGATGTTGCTGTTGTCTGTCAACTCACTCATATAATCGATGCGTAATTTCAACTGAATATGTTGGGGCAGTGTTATTAAACTACTGGAACCGTGTGGCAATTTTACATACCAACTGCACTGTGAAATTCTGCACTTTTGGCTCGCAGTTTATTTGTGTGTTTTATTGTGAGTCTCAGAACAAACACTTTCAACTTACTTGTACTGCATGAATATCGCTCTTTGTAATGTATAAGGACTGTGTTTTCTGTGGGCTAGAAACTGATTTTGTATATTTAATTTATATGAACGTTAATATTTACAGGCCGTGCCACGACTCAGGCGCCGGCTTATCACCGCGGAGGTCTGGGTTCTGTCCCGGACTGGTCCGCGTGGAATTTCTGGTGGACAGAGTGGCAAAATTACAGGGTTTTCTCCGAATATTTCGGTTTTTTCGCCAGTGCGCCAAAGTCATTTTCACCTTATTCTACTCTTACCGGAAGGACACGCGGGCGAAACCTATAAAACTTCAAACATGGCAACGTTTCTTCAGACAGGAAATATGAAATATCGGCGATTATTGGAGAGAAAATTATGTTCAGATCGTCACTCTTCAGAGAATCAAATTACCGTTCGATCCGTCCGTTTTTATAATACGCCAGATTTTATCTTAATCTGGGTTCTCATGTGTTCGGAAAATGAGTGCGAAGTGTAACTTCGAAAACACAGACACATCAATAGGACACAATAATAACGAAGGGTAAAAAAGAATGAAGGATTCGGCTGTGTGCCCGTGTTGATATCAGTTCGTGCCTTTGTGCTTGTTTCTGTAGGTGCCGTAATGTTGCGACCTGCAGTATTGGAATTCAAGGTAAACACGTACCCAGGACCGTCGCCACGAACACGACTTTTTTCACACACTGGCAATTTTATGCAATATACCTTCGTAATTCTGAGCTGTTTCATCCCCGTTGTGTGTTAAAACTATATGGCGAGGTAAATTAAGTCGAAAACACAACCATAAATATATGGCTAAATGATGGTGTTTATTAGCAATGGAAAAAAACTACATGTTTCGGCCTATAGCGGCCATCTTCAGGTTTTGACAGTTTTCTTGCTAACTGAGTTTTATATAATATGCCTAAGCCGCGTGGTGATGTTGAGATCTCATCATCATTTTACGTGCTTTTGTTAAGCTGAATTTGGTGGGATGTCTATTGGGTCAATGGATTTGTAGGTAGCTGGGTGTGGATCTTTCCGGTTGGGTAGGTGTAGGCCGAAACATGTAGTTTTTTTCCATTGCTAATAAACACCATCATTTAGCGATATATTTATAGTTGTGTTTTTGACTGAATTTACCTCACCATGTACCCTCGTAATTGAATGCATATCTACCGCAAATTGTCTCCATTTTATAAAACATACCATTCCGTAAACTTTTTTTTTTCAAGTGAGACACCCCTGTTTCGTTACATATAAGCTAAAATATAATATAAACAATATATAATACAGTCATACACAACTTTATATTTTATTAGATTATATTAGATTGTAATTCCAGCTACTTGTTTTTTATATAATATACCGCAATTATTTTAACCAGTTCTGTAATACGAGATCTCGTAAATTGGAAGTATTGTCAATTGTACGCTCCACCTGTTCAAAGATCAGCCTGAAGATGACCCTACAATTGGGCCGAAACATGTAGCTGGAATTATAATCTAATATACTCTAATAAAATATAAAGTTGTGTATGACTGTATTATATATAAATAAATATATATATACATACATTTATTTGTACTATATTTTAATTCCGTATACGTTGTATTTGTGTGTGTAATGAAACAAGACATAGGCATTTTGTTATATTCAACCTTTGCATTCTTACTGAAGTCAACTACAACCTAAAGTTCATTTGGTAGAATCTTTGCTAGGAAGATAATAGTATTGGAGCTTTTATAAGAATTCCGTGTTTGCAAGAGACCCCACGTCCGAGGACTTGTGTAACTTCTTGGTATATGCCTACTTATGATGAGTGTCTGTAAGTCGCTTACACAGTTCTCAAGATGGAGGACCACCCTACCGTGGATCTACCTGACTAATTCGTTATAATCTTAGCTGCCCTCCATATCTGCAGACCATGCCCTGGAATAACAACCTTAGAACGCGCCTTGCTGTGAAAACAAAGAGAGACAACGCTTTCTGTGTTCGGTTATCCACATGTGTATGTCATGCTGTTCTCAAGCCGTTTCCATAAAAGCACATATTTTTCATGTATTTACTTACATATCAACTTACATACCAACAGCTCTGTGTTCGACAGTGTCCCATCTTAAGTACAAAATTGTAATTACGGTCACTGATTTAACGGATAAAGGAGGGAAGTAGACAAAATTATGAGAGGGTAAAAGATAAGATAGAAATGGGCTGAAAACCCAGGGTATGAAATGTCCTAATTTAATGTCAAGTGGACTTTTCCGGAAATAAATTATAATATGCAAAGCGTATTGATGGAAACTGTATTGTCATTCACTGCAAGCAATTTTACAGCTAAATTCCAGCAGGTTATGTAAGACTTACATCAGATATGTCTAAGGTAATGGGCTCTTGGGAATGGAGTATTGAGATAAATTCGTCGGTAATAGCCATTTGGCATCACACTGTGCGCATACACTACAGTAAATTTAATAACTTATTGTGTTTTGAAAGGTAGGAATTTGAGCAGCGGGACATGAACTGCAGGTGTTGTTTGGAGGTGAGTATTCTGGCTGCACTGTGACATCCTCGCGTCTATGAACGCTGATCTGCCGTAATGAGTGCACCGAGCAGAGGGAATGTAATGGACACCGCTACGTCCGTGAGGATTACAAATTCAACTTATTTACTGACAATCATACGGAGAACAAAACCCGAAGCTTCAGCACCATTAATACACAAGCCCTGTGAGTGGTCGGCTTCACGTCTTGGCAGCTCTACCTTTGTAGAATGAGTCTTCGATAACCACTGAAAAGAAATTTGGGTGTGCGCCGGAGCCAGTCTGGACACTGGATAGGGGAAAAATTTCTTTTCTCTCCACCACTGAAGCGCCAAGTGCACAGTCATCCAGCCTCAACCACATACGTTATTCACTATACTCTCAGGGAAATGAAGGTAATTGTACCGGATATTTCAAGTGCTTTACTCGTCACCGAACCTACCGCAGTCACTGTGTCAGTTGAAATGAATTACAACTGTGCGGAACTTTTTCCACACACCCAGAGCAGCGTCACGTTTCTCGCGCTAGTTAAATTTGATTGTTATACTTTTTAGTGCAAAACACCCGAGAAAACACAAAACAACCTAAAAACTTCCGTAGAGTTTTTTGGGGCCAGTTTTTATCTGTTTTGTCGTCTATCCTCTTTCGTCCATCGCTGTTCATGTTATCCCAATTCCTATTTGCTTCACGTTGCTTTCTCATTTCCTGGCCATAAACTGTTTTTATCTCTGTAGCCTGAGGTTTTTATAAGTTTGTGATGTTGGCAGGAGACACCATTTTGTCATTGTAGTGTTGGTCCGTACTTTATTCCTTAACGTTGGTAGTAAACCAAGTCCTTCAATGCAGTAATCTAAGACAAATCATGCAGTAACTTCTTAACAGCTATGTCCATAACCATTACAACTGTTGCGAATTTTGTATTCTTTACAGCTCATGGGTTGTAAAATGTATATAATATACATTTATAAGATACAGTGCGTACCTTAGCGTAGAAGAACTTCATCTGTTGTCTAGAGCCACCATACCTGAAACATGGTGTTAGGTTTTTAAAGGCGGTGTGTGTGTGTGTGTGTGGTTAGAAAGGTATGCGGTCTGTGTTTTTGTTTTTTTGTTTTTGGCCCATGTTTTTACCAAATAAACGCGACACAATCCACGATATAAGTATAGCGAAATACGGCAAGTGAAGATGTTTTATGAGAAATCCAAGTTAGAGTCTTTTATCGAACTGTTTCCAACTTATAAGTCAGAAGATTAGTACAAACCAAACTTTACTCTCTATGTTGCTGTGTATGGGCGTATAGTGTCACAGTCTGCACTGTTGACATCACAACACGTGTATATTTATTGTAAACTCTTGATTGAGATACGTTTTAAAGAAATTTTGGTGTAAGCGCCCTGAAGATGGCTACAGTGCCGAAACATGTAGGAGCTAAGTATTAGAAAAATACATAGCTTGTGGAATTGTGCATTTGTTAGTGTTACCGAAATTTTAATTGTGCGTAAACTATGTTCTCTCATTCTGTGGAAGATCATTTATTGAGAGTGTTAAAGAATGGGGTGTCGAGGATGTAAGGAATCAGGTGAGGATGCAGAAAATTTCGAAATGAGGAGCTTTATAAAATATGATTAGGGCGATAAATTTAATATGTTTTGCACGAGACGTGTAACACGCATGGGAGACATGAGCATTGGGCTACCTACTTGCAAAACTGCATAGTTAGTAGGAAGAATGAAGTGCAGGTACTTTTGGTTGTAGCCCACTTTCCTTCTTTAAAAACAACAAGACGGGCAATATTCGCATAATGGAACATTAAGACGCGTTCATGCAACCATTTTTATAGTGGAAAAACAAAAATTTTTACATATTCTGAGTGTTTGTAGTCTTACTTACTTACTCCATGGTGCAGAGTCCTTCTTGAGCAGCTAACTGGTTTGCAGCTAGTCAAGAAGTTCCCCGCATTTCACGGAACACGAAGGTTCATTACCGCACTCACAAGCGTCCGCCACCAGTCTCTATCCTGGGCCAGCCCAATCCAGTCCATATACCCACATCCCACCTCCTGGAAATCCATCCTAATATTCTCCATCCATCTACGCTTAGATCTCCCCAGTGGTCTCTTTCCCTCCGGTTTCCCCACCAAGATCCTATACACCCCCCTCTCCTCAACCATACGCGCCACATGCCCAGCCCATCTCATTCTTCTAGATTTTATGTGTTTGCAGTCTTAGGGATCCATTACGCGATGGGCATGCGCCATACTGTCATCTGAGGCCTGTCCGACTGTACAGTAATTTTATGCATTATCTCAAAAACGTCACGATAGTCGAAAAGAATGTTATTGAAACTAAATAGTGTGTTTCGATTTCCTCTACAGTTTTGTCTAAATTTTCTCGTTCTCAGAAGAACTGAGCGAGATATGATCAAAAATGTATATTGGTATTCATGTAAAGAACCCTTTTTTCTAGTCAGATTTTAATGAAACTTGAAGTTTCTTGACAGATTTTCGAAAAATACTGAAATATCACTATACAAATGTGAAAAGTAAATGCAAAAACAATATTGACCTCGTTACATGCCGTTATAGCGTATAGAGGTTATGGAGGTGTGCGCCCCTAATTTATAATCTCTGCACTAGATTGAGATACTATAAGCATCATGCCCCGGTCGCTTTAATCCCACGAAGAAGCCCCCCACTACCCATCGAATAGGAGGCCGGTTGGACCCTAGAGCCGGTCTGGACTTTTGGAGAAGTGTAATGTCTCTTGCTCCTACTGGGATTTGAACTCCGTATTAACTATCCCGGAGTTGAGTCAATATATCCACAGAGTGAGAAATTAGTTTTATTACTTTCATACATAATAAGCTTATTAAGACTCTGCCACACGTAGAAAAGTTTGAAATACTTGTTCAGTTCGCATTTACGTGACGCCAAAGCCCTTGAAGTTATTCAGGGCAGGACGTGCTGGGATTGGGTTAAAACATTTTGCACGTAACGGCTGTAATCTTAGGAGGACGGATCGGACATGGCAGCGATGATGATGATGATGATGATGGTGTGACGGTGAACTGATAGCGCTGAAGTTGGAAAAATCACAATTAAATTTATCTTATAACGAAGAATAGCAGTAAGAAATATTGAGGCAGCCTGTGTACTGCAGGACGCAGCATGTAAGCTGTCGCTGTAAAGTCCAGTGATTACATTATGTGCCACCAGTTTAACATGAAGAATTTCTACGTTTTGCACACAGCGTAAACTGTGTTGTATAGATACATATTAGAACAAACAACAGTTATTTCCATATAACAACTTTAATTGACTGGTTTTTATAACCGAGGCAGAGAGTGTTTACTGCGCAGTACGAATTAGACATTTAAATATAATGCAGAATATTTTAATTCCAAAATGGGTTACTGAATGACACTTATACAGGCCCACACACACACTTGAATTATATTTTGCCATTTGCTTATTTATAGACGCTTTGCTAAATGCGTAGTTTGTTAGTGGAAAAGCGTAGGATTACCTTGAATGACGACCATCGAAGGATTTGGCGAGTTTCAGTTGTTTATATAGCACAATGCGTAAGACATTCTCTTTATTTTGCACACACTTCTTTTGTTTCCTGACTTTTTTGAATGTGAAGGGAAAATATTCGTAAAAAATGTAAACCAGTTGGCCTTTCTAATGGAGATTTATGTGTTTTCTGCGAAGTTTGAACTGAAGTCTAAAATTATTTAAGTGAAGGATTGTTCTAGAAAGAAGGAAGAAAGCCAGGACAAAATCTGTGGACAGAATGGCAGGCTTCCAGCATGACATGCGAAATTCGGGCCTTCAGAATAGAAAGCAGGAATGTCGCAACTGAAACCTCTATATTCATTGATTTTTATCTCGTACAGTTCCTTCTACGTGTACACACATCCTTTGTTAAAATAAACTGTATTAGCAAAGTCATGCAGTTTATTTCAATTTATGCTTTTGGAGCAGTCTCCTTCTTTGCACCGGAATTTTGGGAAGTTAAACACTGGAAAAATTATCGTTTGATAAATGAAGCATATAGAAAATGAGAGATTTGTAATGGGTATTTGGTTTGCGAAGAGATTTAACTTGTCAACACAAATACTTGATAAGTACGTGATTCCAAGTGTTATTAATGATGACGGCACGCTCCGTTTGTACATTATAATACAGGCAGATGTGCTGTGCACGTACAACTGAAATGCTATGGAATATTAATGACGCCAAGCTGATTATGTTGAAGAGGGATCTGAACTGCGAGAAAGAGAAATAGAAGTAACTTACAATACAAGGCCTGGAAGACGTTTTTAATCTTAACGACCGGTGAGAAACTAAGAGGTAAACAGAGAAATAAAACGCACGTTTTATAGACGTAATAAACCTGCATAAATGAAATGAAAAGTTCGAAGATGATAAAAAAATAAGTAAATCCTGTACACAGAACAGACTGAACTTTGATTACGCAACAAATTTCCAAATGTGGACCTATACATAACGAAAATTTTGGAATTGAGGTTACCATGGCGGTAGCTGACACCCTGATGATGGAGGGAGCGAGTTAATCTTAAACGTTTGCCGAAAAACAAAAATGAGCGATTCACAAAATTCCCGAACAGCCTGTACAAGTGAGATTAGTGTTTCTTAACGGGGGGGGGGGGGGGGGGGGGGGGGGGGGGGGTTTTTGGGGTTTGGGGAGGGGGGGGAGTGGGGGGGTTTAGAATTTTTAATTTTTTTTTTGTTGCCTTTACACCATCCAGATATGCTTGTGAAAATCAGCTCAGAGGCCAAAACAGTTAAGTAAAAAACGTATTGGGCAGTGGGAGACTTCGTCAAACGATAC
>Ga0123354_10021152_pt1 | contig 10247 bp, 9 predicted proteins | sample TergutLab28metaG_2_FD_97872 | JGI IMG/M metagenome (GOLD analysis project Ga0123354, IMG submission 97872) | Labiotermes labralis P4 segment gut microbial communities from Petit-Saut dam, French Guiana - Lab288 P4 | ecosystem: Host-associated > Arthropoda: Insects > Digestive system > Gut ...
ATATCTCCGTAACCATTGAACTTTGGATATAGGTGTTTTGGGTTATATCGGTATAGTTTGACCTAAGGAACACTCTCCCGAAGTTAGGTCCTTTCCTCCTGGGACACCCTGTATATACACACAAACACAATGATTGACATAATATACTATAATAATTGCTGCTTAGTTAAAAACCTGAAAATGTACAACTAAAAGCATCTATTTGTAGTGCACTTATGTATTTTTGGCTCTGGAAAGCTGTTGCTATTCGTTGTATGCAGTACTGTGACAGTATACGTTCATCGTGTTTTCTAATACATTTAGATCCTTGGGGTGTTGAATCTTTGAGAAGGCCCCATATCTTGTCTATGTGTTGTTCCTGTATACTGTTTAATTGAAAGTTGGTGTGTGTGTGCGCGAGTGCGCACATGTCTATGGCATTTTGACAGAATACTACAAAATGTGAGAATAACAACATTTAATAAGACACATCTGTGCACTATGTCCATTAGTATATTTGTTAGTTTGGGTCAACATGCAATCCAATGGAGACAGCAGACCGGCCTGTTCTGTATGTAAGGTGACAGTGGGAGGGCATTTGTTTTGTTTCATCTGCCTATTCACTACTGCCATTTTCTTTCCTAACAAAGATTTTTGGTTACAAAAACTTCTTACATTGCTGTAGATATTTACACAATTTTGTCAAAGGTACTGAAAAAATTTCCTGTGAATGATTGCATTAACTAGGCACTTTAGCTTGAACGAAAATATTCCAAGGATTAACACACTTCATGGTTCCTTAACATATGTACTAAAAACTTATACAGCATGCAACAATTTATTACATCTGAGTCACTGTCATCCGATTTTTTCTCATTGTCATGGTCTGATCCCAGGAAAAATTTCAGAGCTGCAACCATCACCTGGAAAGTAGAACTGTATATTAAAAACATACTTGTTCAATTCATGTGCAGCATGGGTAACAAGAAAAAACAACAGCCCTGACCATCGGCCACAACATTCCCTATGCAGATACTGTGTTTAACCACTTATTCTGATCACATCTTATTCACATTAAATTAAATTACAATACACTCAATTAAAACTGTACGTAAACATTATGGTAATTTCAGTCCATAAAAATGTTTGAGGACTGGCAGTCCAATTTATCCATTCACTAGTGACGGATTCTTATTTTGGGAGTGTACTCATAAAAAGAAATCCTTTGCTCTGCAGTCTTTTTGTCACGATCCACATAGGTCTTATATATATATATATATGTGTGTGCCCTTCACAACATGCAGTACACAAAGGATGGATACTGGACAAATACAACATTTTGAAGCATTCAGGAAAAAAAAATATTTCAAATTGTGCATCATGAAATTACACACCTGTCTTAATATCCTACCACTGTTATTGACAAGGAATATCAGTTTGACTAAATAAAACAAAACTGTTCACTAACCTTTGTAAATTTTGAAAAGCAGGCAGTAGCAATAACATTCACTGTTTTAGCATCATTCCAGACATTCTTTTTGTACAGTTCAATCATTATGGCCTGGAAAACAAACAAACTAAAATAATTATCTCAGTGATTTAAATGAGATCTAATTAAGGCTCAAACATTAAGTGGCCTGTGCTATTAATGTTACATGCTCACAGTCAAACTTCCTAATTACACACAACTATCACTGGAAATTACTCATTACCCATCCATTATAAAATTTTACTGAAATAAATAAATGCAAACACAAATACCAGGTAAATAAAATTATCCAACTTTAAATATTTCCTACTCTGATTTTCTCAAAACATAACATAGGATTTCCATAGTCTCCAAAGACAAGACCTATTAAGCCATATACATACAAGTGACATTTTTGCTGCTTTGGAATTACTGTCTTTCAGCATACTGAACATGAAGTTCTGCAATGTCTGAAAAGAAGAAAAATGCAAATTATCATCCAGTTAAAAAAAACTTTCAAGAATATTTTGGCTGAAGTGTATACTCTCCTCGGTACACACAGACATTCACTCACGAGAGGCAATAAATTCAACATTAGATATTTTACAATTCACCATAAAAACAAAACCTGGCAACTAAAGGCCTTGGTAGACATATTTGTTTTTGCAGTTTATTAGTGATACTGTCAGTAGTTAGATTACATAGTGCAGATGTTAGAATGAATGAATATAAACATGGATCACTGAAGGAACAGAAACTCTTATTGGCAGCTTGAAGCAGGATGTATGGGTCTCAAGTTATAAACATACAGACCCTTCCTGACCCCACATTCTTAGAACCATGCAACAGCAACAAAGTGACCACAGATTCAGGTAACCTCAACATTTAGTTTTGTCACTTCCTTCAATAGGAATCATGGCTTTGTGCAGAAGTGTTATGAAAGATGATATTTTGTGCAAGTTATATGCAGGTCCATATTCTTACGCCTGATGCTAGTGAAACTGAAATTATGAATAGTAACAATGACATTCCCACAACTCCTCCATGTAAACAATTGTGAAATGTTCTTTAGTTTTCACTAATGAGAGTGAAACACGTACAAAAAGAGGATTAAAGTAGTCAAATGGATAGCTCAGATGACAAACCAGGAAACACAAGATGCAGGGAGGCTATTTAAAATATGGCCTGTGTTACCTATTTTCAACAGAAATTCAAGTCAATTTGCAACCAAAGGAACTGTCACTTGATACAGCCACAAACCCATGGCTGGGTCACCTGAAATTTGAACATACAATCCAGGGGAAAAAAACAAAATATGGAGTGCTGGTCAAAATGGTGTGTGAGGCAGTAGCATCAGGTCATATCTGTCAGATGAAGATCTATGCAGCCGAGGGGCAGAAAATGGAGAACAGTATTATCACTTTCAAACAGAAACTTAGGCCAGAATCATTACCTGTATCGAGACATTTTCATAATAGGGTAAGATTAGCTGAAATACTACACAAAAACAAAACATAAAGTACAAGAACTTCCTGCATGAGATAGCAAGATCCCACATATAAGAAGTCCAATATCCGTGTAAATTCAGTTCTGATGAATTTAAATGGACAGAGAAGCAACTAACACCAAGGGAGCCTAAACAGGACACCCCAAGCACACTCTCCGGAGATTTTAGGAAGCATAAGCTAGAAAACCAGTAAGAAGTATCCTGCAAGAGCGTGTAAAGTGTGTACTGCACATAAGAAGCAAAGTGAAACTACATACATTTGTAAATTCTGCAGTGTTCTGCTTCACAAAGGGTCTTGTTATGAAAAATACCATTCATATAGGAACTGCTAGCCTCTCTTATGCAGCTTCTTCAGTAGTGGGGTCAGGATTATCATTTATACAGTCAACTTGTAAGTAAGAATATACTGAGGAGTTGTATGTTGAAATGTGTAAAATGTCAAAGAATGGGGGTATCTGATTAAAGGGCCATCTCATTGACAATGGGTTACAGAGAACCATACAACAAGCACTGAAATATTACCATGTGACAGGGGTAGGTAATGTGACTTTAATTCTGGTGTGAGATGATACATGGAACCAGTTGTCACACATCATGCATTGTAATACTATCTGACATTTGTGTACAATTCCATTACACTCATGACTTCTGAAATTACCGTCATAATTTCTTACACCAATGTTCCTGTTAAGTATATTCCAGTCAGTCTCAAATTTTTGGTGCTCATGGCACTTGGAACATTCCTTCTCTCTCATGGTACAGCAGAATTGGTAACAAAAAACTTAAATTTAAGAGACAACACATACGTTTGAATAATGAATTTTTTTGCACAAAAATACAAAATTACTGTCAAGCAAAAAGACTACATTTTGAAAGAAATGTCAATTTAAGAAGCTTAAGTAAATGTACTGGTTCCAAATGTTATATAACAGAGCCCCCCCCGGCTTAGCAAAGACTTAATCAAAATCCCACTCCCTTCATACCTGTGTGTGTGTGTGTGCGCGCACGCCATGCACATACGCACTAACCCAACGAGTTTAAATCATGATTATAAAGGTACACAAGCTTGTTGAGTTGGGTTAATTAAAAAAATATACATTGTTTTCAGCTCCCCAGTTTTTTCATTACTTCTGTATTTGTATATTAAATACAATGCTATATGGCTGCATTTATCTAATTTCATACCAACTTATGGCACAGATGTTTGAATTGTGTTGTTCAAATAAACACTATGTTATTACCGTGTTCAGGCGGACATTCTTGTGTTTGGCATTCATGTTTTTAATATCATTGATGATATGTGTTTCCAGGAACTTGCGCAATGCCTTATCATGGCATCGAAGCAGATGAAAGAACAGGGATAACAGGTCTGTTGGTGTCAACAGATTTTTGTTGCGCAGTAGTATCAAGGCTCGACACAAAGTCTGTAAAAGAGCACAGAAATGTCTGCAAGGCAAAACATTACACACAATTCATGATAAAACACAGACAGATCTTGTTACAAACTTTATCAAGTAAAAGACATAGGACACTCAGTCACTCTGACAAACCAATCAAGATCACACAGATTCATAATCAGCATACTTTTTTCATAGGAGTTTCAGGTTTTGTTAGCTGGTCCGTTTCATACCACAGCTAGTGTCCAGCTTAGTCAAATTTGAATGTCTATTATTAGTTCTCATGGTAAGGCTAATCAAAATATGTCTGAATGAAACCTACAGAAGAGTCTGGGTACGCAAACATTTGCCTGACATGTGTCCTATTAAGAACAGTTTGAAACAAGGAGATGCTTTATCACCATCCCTTTTCAACTTTGCTTTTAAAGTATGCTGTTAGGAGGGTTCCAGTTAACCAGGATGGCTTGAAGTTAAATGGTATATATCAGTTTTTGGTTTATGCTGATGATGCCAATACACTGGAAGGAAGCGAACACTATTTAAAAAAAAAAAAAAACAGAACCTTTAGTAGTTGCTAGTAAGCAGATTGGACTACAAGTAAATGCTGACAAAATTAAGTACATGACCATGTTTTGAGATCAGAATGCTGGATGAAATCAAAATATGAAAATTGAAAATAGTTCCCCTGAAAGGGTGGCATATTTCAAATATTTGGAAACATATCGAAATTCTATTCAGGAAGAAATTAATAGCAGACTGAAGCCAGGGAATGCTTGCTGTCATTCAGTGCAGAATCTTTTGTCTTCCAGGTTGCTATCCAAAACTATAAAGATTAAGATATACATAACTATCCTGTTGTTTTGTATGGGTGTGAAACATGGTCACTCACATTGAGGAACGAAGGTAGGCTGAGGGGGTCTGAGAGTAGGGTGGGTCTGAGAGGGATGATGTAACAGGGGAGTGGAGAAAATTATATAATGAGGAGCTTAATGATCTGTACTCCTCACCCAATATTATTCGGGTGATCAAATCAAGAAGAATGAGAGGGGCGGGGCATGTAGCATGTATGAAGGGGAGAGGAGAGTTGCATACAGAGTTTTGGGAGGTGAAACCTGAGGGAAAGAGACCACTTGGAAGACCCAGGCATAGGTGGGAGGATAACATTCAAATGGAACTTCAGGAATTGGATTTGGGGGGGGGGGCACAGACTGGATTGAACTGGCTCAGGATAGGTGCAGGTGGGGGAGGCACTTGTAAACGCCGTAATGAACCTTAAGTTCCATAAAATGCGGGAATTTCTTGACTACCTGAGAACTGGTTATCTTCTCAAGAAGGACTCTGCTCCATGGAGTCAGTAAGTAAGTAAATAAGCATTATAAGTTCTCCCAGTCAACTTGGACCTCTGAAAACCCTCCATTTATGTTATCAAGTTCTCATGTGGCAACTTTACAGATGCCACAGGAAAGAAGATTTTTAAACATGAGCATGTTTGAAGCTAGTGTAGTGTAGCTCCAAATAGTTCATATTTCCTCACTTACTGCACTCACTAGGCTGATCCTTTCTTACAATTCCAACAAATGACAGTGGCAAATTTCAGAATATTATACATTTTTTTGCCTTTCTGTGTAATTCTTCATGTACCTCGCACAGATGCTGGTACAAAACATAACATTACCCTTTCTGTGGCCTGTAATGGAAGTCCACCCTCATTTGATAATTTTAACCAATCAACCTACAAACCATCAAAACTGTGCTTCCTTTAGCTGAGAAATCTATGCAAGCCCAGCAACTCTATGTTGAAAGTGTATCAAATGTTGCATGTTCCATTTTCATGGCATTACAGTACACATTTTTCAGCTGAATCAAAGACATTACAGACAAAGAAAAAAGGAAAAGAAAATAAAAAGCACACAGGTGATAGACAAGATTAAAACAAAGAAGAAAACAGCAACAATTATGCAGAAACTAATTTTAGGGATGTGGTAAATATAGGCATGTCATTGTGTAGGTATGTTTAACCCTTTTGTGTCAAACATCAACCACAGTTGACACTCAGAATAAGTTTAAAGTGCTGAAGTCATTGCCCAATAAAATGCAACGAAATGGCAGGCATTTAATTTCTTGGCACTTTCAGAGTACCATGGGCATTTAATTCCAGTTCCAAGGTATTAATGCTCCACTTTCAATAATACAATATTTTAAATTATCTGAGCAAAATATATATAACTTACCATACGCATTGCACTGTCCAGTATGGAATAGTGGGTTTGTAAGATACCAACAAGTTCCTGTGGGTAGTTTGACAGAACATCTGGATAACAATGTGAAACCTACAACAAGAATTGTGACACCTTTTGAATCACGAAATTGGTTCTCAGGAAGGACTCTGCTCAATGGACTTGGGGGTTTGAATCATGACAGCATGAAATGATTTACATACACTTGGAAGATGCAAATGTAGGTGTGGAGAAGAAGTGGTTGAATTAATTTAATTTGGACTTATTCCTACACTTGTCTGTAACCAAATGGCATTATGGAACCAATGGCTCATCACAATGGGGTGGGAAGAGAAATGTACTTCAAATCTAGCCATGGTTTTAACACACTGCTGTCATGAGACTTGTGGTTTCCTTCATACCATGCCAATGATGTGGCTAAATAAGTTGAGTGCAAAACAGTTTTTATTATCTAATTATGTCACTGGGGAAATGATCAACATATGGGCTTCCCAGAGAAATTCAGAGATAACAATACCCTAACACATTGAAAAGAATTTTGGTATATTCAAAAAACAAAATGTATTCTAAGAGTACATCTTATATAAATCAGAATTCTGTATATGTGACATCTTGTAATTCAAGACACCTGATAAACCAGCACTTGAGAGCAGTCCCAAAACTGAAGTTCTGCTTGTAAGCTTAATTAATCAAACACATCTCAGGGACAAGTTCAAGTAAGCATCAAAGACCATCTGTACATCAACTGTAGTGGAAACTCCTGGCACCTTGTTTCCTACTCCAGTAACTTCTTCAGTTGTATGCAGCCATGAAGATTCCAGAAACCGGGAAGAGGAACCTGAAACCCTGAACCAGCAGATGAAGGAGATATCCAAATGGAAGACTCAACTGATTAGTTGTGCAGCCCAAGCAAAGAAACCATGACAAAAAATTACTTGTAAGAAATTAGGTCGTGATAGGTACGTATATTGTCTGATAATCTTGAATATCCAACAATCTGGCACTTGTCTGGTCCTGTGCATGTCAGATTGATGGAATTTTGCTGTATAAGCGATGTACTGCACTTCTGATGCATCTCAACAACCTCAGTTAGAGATGATATGCTCTCCCAGTGGTGTTACTCCATATTTAAGCCTTGTGAGGTATGATGCTGTGTTATTGAGTGAGCAGTCCCAGTTTCTCTTCAAACCTGCGTAACAGCCTGCCACTAAACTTTGTCCTGCACCACATGAACCCATTATACTTTTTCAAACATTATTTCCTGCAGCTCATTCTTAAGTGTACTCCATCTCAGTTATTCCAAAATCCTTTTAGGTTCTTCAAATAAAATTACGTGTTTCTTCTCCCAACGCATGATACACATCCTTCCCATTTTGTTTTCCTTGTTTGTTCGCTCAAATAATAATACATTTGGTCAGAAGTTACAAGCTGTGACAAACTAATGTTCACATAATTTTCTCCACCTTCCTGTTACTTCCTTTACCTTAGGTATGAATATTCTCCCAAATAATGTCTTCTCAAGCAACCTTACTCTAAGTCCTTCCATGTCTGACACCCATTGAAAAAAGCAGGTAAAATTATATTTTAACAGCAGACTGAACACAATATGGAACTGCTCCCCCATCACGAATGTCACAATTACACACCTAACTTGATGGTATAGACAGAATCCATTTTATCTCCAGAACTATTTGGTGACTGAACCCTACCATGTACCAAATACTCAAGAAATTAACATAAAGGCACTTTCCTTACCTGAGCTATGAACATAACCAAGTCATCAAGGCTCTTGTTGAACTCATTAGGATGGAGACGAAATACATTTAGTATAGACTGGTAATGACGGTACTGCTGTAAAAACTGTCAAAAAATAACAAATATAAATTCACTATCAACATTCCATATATGGTGATTGTTAAAGAATACAGAATCTGTGACACTGCAGTTACAACAGTAACATAAAAAATGACTTCAGATGATAGCTGCATCACCAGTTCTTACACTGAAAACTAACAGTTTTGGAAATGACCAGGTACAGATACACAGAGTACAGTTGGAAGCCAATATGTATATCGCTCATGAAACAGCAATCTGTCATAACTCACCGGTACACAGCTGTACAGGAGATAGAAAAAAACTTCACTGATACTCAATAGACCAACACTTAACCATGTTCCATTTTTATGAAAATATATAGAAAGCAAACTTTTTTGTAGACACAATATTTTGACAGATGTATTTGTAACTCGTGTCCTGTAATGCAAGCATCTCAGTGTAATGAACTACATGCGTTATGACACATTGCCATTTCATGAACAATATGTCCTTTATCAGTGTTCTAGGATTCAAGTAAGATGGCAGTGGCTGGAACAAGGGCTGGAATGCAGTGGCAGCAAAACCAGTCAACAACAATCATACCATTTCTCTCACACTTTCTCCCCCCCCCCCTTCCCCCAGCTTTACACAATTTTATATGCAGTAATCCATCTCAAGCAATTCAAATATTTGGGAATAACTGTAATGAATTAAAACTCCATTCAGGAAGAAATTAAAAGCAGACTGAAGCCAGGGAATGCTTGCTATCATTTGGTGCAGAATCTTTTGTCTTCAAGTCTTCTACCCAAAAATATAAAAATGAAGATATACAGAACTATAATTTTGCCTGTTGTTTTGTATGGGCGTGAAACTTGGTTGCTAACAGTGAGGGAGGAACATATGCTGAGGGTGTTTGAGAACAGGGTGCTGAGGAGAATATTTAGGTCTAAGAGGGATGAGGTAACAGGGGAGTGTAGAAGGCTATATAATGAGGAGCTTATTGATCTGTTCTCCTCACCAAATATTATTTGAGTGATCAAATCAAGAAGAATAAGATGGACAGGGCAAGTAGCACGTATGGAGGTGAGGAGACATGCGTGCATGCAGGGTTTTGATCGGGAAACCTGGGGGGAAAAAGACCCCTTGGAAGATCCTTGCATAGAGGAGAGGATATATTAAGATGGATCTTCAGGAAGTGGGATGGGGGGGACATCAACTGGATTGATATGACTCAGGATAGGTACATGTGGCAGGCACTTGTAAATGCAGTATTGAAACTTCAGGTTCCATAAAATGCAGGGAATTTCTTGACTATGTGAGAACCAGTTAGCTCCTCAAGAATGATTCTGCTCCATGGAGTGAGTGAGTGAGTGAGTGAGTGGGTGGGTGGGTGGGTGAGTGAGTAAGTAATTAAGTAAGTAAATAAGTAATCCCCTTCAAAACATTTTCTTAACAGCATTTACACAATTACCAATCTGTAAACACACTCTTCAACCTCAGCATAAAAAATTTTTATATACAATATTGCACAAAGCTCTATTCTACAAGCAGCTACATGTATATTGCTTCTACAGAATACTGTGTATTGTTACATGTGACCACAACTTTCTCCCATGCATTGGTCACGATACTGTACATGCTCACTCACTGCCCCATATTAACTATTGGTAATTGTGATCATGAAGACTGACAATTATCATGTTAACATTTCACTTCATTTTACATGTTATAATGTCCAGTACATTATCCTTGCATTTTCTTTCATGTTATTGTGTTCTTTTTGTGATTAGTGATGGAATCTGCAAATTAAGATGGGTTTTTATGAGTGTAACTACAGTCATGCA
>Ga0123354_10021154_pt1 | contig 10247 bp, 10 predicted proteins | sample TergutLab28metaG_2_FD_97872 | JGI IMG/M metagenome (GOLD analysis project Ga0123354, IMG submission 97872) | Labiotermes labralis P4 segment gut microbial communities from Petit-Saut dam, French Guiana - Lab288 P4 | ecosystem: Host-associated > Arthropoda: Insects > Digestive system > Gut ...
CACACACACACACACAAAGATGTAAATACGACCATACTTCACACCTCTACTTTGAAATACATCACACATTCATTAAGATACCCAAAATTACTTCCCAAATAAGAAGCTTGAAATGGAAAACCTACGGAATTCTTTTTTTAAAGTCATGCTACAGTTTCCTGTCTCTCTCTCTTTCTGTCAACACCCAACATCTGTCTACCATGTGGTGGTCCCTCCCAGATGGTTGACTGGGCTCTCCTACCGTCATTCTGCCTCCTATTTCTAGCCTCCCATTTGCTTTCTGTCAGCATCTGTCTCCATGCCTCACTCATATACTTCTTGTTTCATCTCCAGCATCCCAAATCCCCATTTCAGTTCTTACACTTCTGAAACAATCCCCAACCACCCACCTACTTTATCACACAAATGACCTTTAACAATCAGTTGTTATGGGATTCTTAAGCATTTGATGGTAAAAGGAAGATAAAAGGCAAAGAACTTCTTGCCTAGCCAAGTGAACAGAAATTTCTCAAACAGGCATCTACATCATGGAGTTATACATTTCATTAATTTGGGGAGACATTTTTGAAAATCATTCTGCATACATCTTCTTCACAAATTGCCAATAATGCTACCTTTATAAGTTTCTTAGCAACAGTGCAGGATATACCCAGAGATTTCATAACACAATTATTTAATAATATTTAAGTCTTAAATGCTTGATACATATGACATGAGAGAACAACATAAGAAAATGCAGCTTCCTAAAAATAGTATATTGTTTATCTTAAGGTGCATTATTTTGGTACCGTAAGTCTGCTCCTGCCATATTCATTCCAAATAAATTTCATTACTGTACGTGTGTAGCATGAAATTCTTCCTGTAAACTGTTGTAATGACACCACTTTAGTGAAGGAGCATATTTTGTCTTTACATAACCCCTTTAAACAAATCTAACAGAATGAGATGGGTGAATGGAGGAGCCTAGAGATCTGTATTCTTCTGTCCACCTGATTATGAGAAAACTTCAGCATTCCTATAATACACTATACAAGTGTGGGGGTGCATACTTTAATGGAAAATTATGGAAAAGCAGGAATTTAGAGCATGTTAAAAAACATTAATTTCTACAGTCTTTTCAGTGAAGGAGAAAAATAAGAAAAAAAAAATTTTTTTTTGTGCTTGCAAACAAAACCCATACATTTACCTATGAAGCACTTCTTTCATATTATAGCTTCATGGACAGACTATATACCAAATTGCTAGAGTTATGCCTGTTTACAATTCCAAACATGTGGTAAGCAGCTTTATTACAAAATTCATCTTAAATCATCCATAAGATATAAGGGTGTCATGGCAGTGACAATACAGATAGTAATTTTCATGCTGCTACTGCTGTCATCATCATCATCATCATCATCATAAACATCCATGCAGCTATCACATCACAATTAACTATCAACATTACTAATTTGTTAAATCATACAGAGCTTCTGAAACACAAAAAATACAAACTTGTTTTAAGCCACAATTTGCTTTGTTGCTCTACCTGATCAAAATCGGTAACTATTTAAGTCTGAAGTAACATAAATCCTACACAGAGGTACGTTTTTAATGCCAGTACAAAAACAGTAAAGTTTTCCCTGACTATGCCACGAAGGCATAAGACTAACTCCACACATTCTTAACCATGCACCAGGAGGTGAGCGGTCAGCTTCACATCCTTGTCATTCTACCGCCAGGAAAAGAAATCTAGTATCCACTAAACATGAGGATGGGTGAACTGCAGGGCTTGTCTGGACATTTCTGAGAGAGAAAAATCTCAGGGGAATACTGAACAAGAAGAGATGCACAAGAATCACCAATCGTAATTCCATGACAAAATGTAGCAAAAGTACAACAAATTTATTGTTACATGACTTCTCATCTTATTGTGTCACAGATGGACAGGCAAAGTTAAATCATTTGGTCTTTAAGACATAGTTTTGGAGGTACTCTCAGCATTCTCCTGTGCCACAACTGAACAGCCAAAATCACATGCATTGTCAGGAAACATATTTTGCTAGTTGTCAGGAGGGCATGCCATGGAGTGACAACGAAGAATTAACATTGTGGTGAAAGGTGAAACAAGTTTCAGTGTATCTGTTTTAGACAGCTGCTCTCAATTCAGCGACATAATTCTCTCTCTCACTCTCTACCCCTTCTACCTCAGTCCCAGAAGCATGACTCATACAGCCCAGAGCTGACAATGAGCTACCTCATCATCCAACAGAAATGCAGCCACTTACTTGCCAGTTCACTACATTTCTTTCTCTTATGTTATGTTGAGTACACCAGGTGGAAAATTTCCAGAAAAGAAACAAGCAGTTCTGGGCAAATGCCCAAAGTAATAAATCCTTCTTCTATACACTTCATGAAGTTTTAAGAAGGATTTAATTTCTGCCCTTCAGCCAAATACAGAAAAGTCAAATCCAACAAATTAGTCTCCATTTCATGACGCAAATAATCAGTTAAAGGCCTTTTCACTGTATGTAGTTAAGACCACAAATAATTGCCAGTGTACCAGATGTGGTTCGTGGAAGTTAATAGTCTGGCCAACTAGCTACTGCACAGTTGTACACTACTAGATGTCCTAAAGTATCTTTCACTCTAAATACACAGCAAAACATATACAAATCCAGTAGGAACCAGAAATTCTCTCCCAGTGATGATATTATAAATGGATTACTCAAAGACACTTTCTCAACTGTATCAACTATTGTTTCAAAAACAAAATAAGTGCAAATTATAAATTTCAAAGAACGTTAAATACAGCCATGTTAAAAGGTACAGATTGCATAATGTCAAATGGCAGACTGAGTGTACACTGTCAATTGTGGCAATGTGCAAAGATTTCTGGAGTTTCATGTTCAAAGCTGACAACTCTCATTTTTCAGGGAAAACCTGTCACATTTTTTCATGAAACAGAAAAAAGAAGATAAAAGTGTGTCAGAAACTAGCAGTATTCCTGATATCACCAGTGCAAGAGCATCCCCTTTTTTTTAGCTGAAAAGCAAAAGCACTAATGTGCCTAAAATGTATTGATTGTAATTAGCTAGAGTTTAGAAACCACGAAAGAAATATAGATTCATCTATTTCACCACAAATCTTTCATCAAAATATTAGGGGACTAAAAAGCAAAAAGATGAATTAATAAATTATATAGAGATATATAACATTAATCCCCATGTACTATGCTTTAGTGAGCATCACATGCAGGAACAGGACCTGCTACATCTCACATTACCAGACTATATATTAGGATCAAGCGTCTCGAAATCCACAGAAGGATGGTGTGTATTTTAGTTCATATGACCTGTATTTCAGCAAAGTCAATACTTCACATAACTGTACATAAAAGGATTTGGAAATCAGTGCCAATGAACTACAGACTGAATAACCTAAATTAATTATATTAAGCTTATACAGAATGCCTACCGGAGAATTTAATCAGTTTATACAGGATCTAGATGATCCTTTGAAACATCTGTATAAACCTAAAGCAGAATTTTTAAACTGTGGAGACATAACCACAGATTACCTAATTGAAAGCAACCTAAAAAAACAATTAGCTCATTATTAACAGTATACAATATGTCTCACACAGTTAATTTTGAAACAAGAATTCAAAATAACTGAAGTACTACCATTGATAATATATTTGTGAATAACAGTCAAATAAATTTATCTTCTATATCTATCACAATAAATGGCCTAATGGGTCATGTTGCTTAAATTCTCACAATTAAAAATATATACGCAATAATAAACAAATTTCCTTTAAAGCAGAGAACCAGAATAACAGACAATGAAACAATCATGAACTTTCAGAATCTACTTACACCCACCTCATCCTACCACCCCCCAATCCCTCCCCCCCAAAAAAAACCGTGATAAAGATCCTAATCACATTTTTAACTCATTTCTATGCACTTCCTTAAACATTTTCCAAGCAGGTTTTCCAGTTAAATATAAATGTATGAAAAACAAAAATGAATGGATTACACAAGAAATAATTATCTTGCAAACATAAAAGAAGTATGTATGTCTTCACTAAGAACAGCAATGATCCAAAGCAACAGCACATTAAATTCAATACCACATAATCCTAAGAAACATCATAAAAAAAGCCAAGCTACATTACAATAGATTTATATCAAAATCTAATAAAAAAATAAAAACAACTTTGAACATTATAATGAAAGAGACAGGGAAAATTCATTCAGTGGAACAGGTTCCCACATGACGTGTGAAAGATGAAAAATCAAAGGATCCAACAGATGTGGCCAATGCCTTCAACAATTTCTTTATAACAATTATAGAAAAATGAAACATTCAACAAATACAGAAAGGACATGCTATCTCAATTCTAAAAATTCATTTCCTGGAAACTTCCCCAGCATTAAAATAATCCTAATCACTAACACTGCAATATAAAGCATTCTACATTCCCTAAAACCAAAAAAATCACCAGGTTACAATAAAACAACAAGTAAAACATTAAAAGCTTGCGCATCTCTCATTACTCATCCATTAAGCTACATTTATAATCACTCACTGTATACAGATAATTCTCCTGAATGTCTTAAAATTGCAGTAGTAAAACCAATGTACAAGAAAGGAAACAAAAACTAGTACGATAAATTGTAGGCCTGTACAATTATTAATGGTTAGTGTCCAAGGTATTTGAAAAAGATATGCACAGTAGACTAAGCCAACACCTGCATACTAACAACATACTAGTCACAGAACAGTACGGTTTTAGGAAAGGGATGCTAACTGAAGATGCAGCCTTCAAACTACAGATAGCATATTAAAATCTTTTAACCAAAAAATGCATGTTGGAAGAATTTTCTGTAATTTGGCAAGGGCTTTTGATTTTGCAAATCATTAAATTATGTAAGATAAATTACATTTCTACGGAATTTGAGGCATTTCTGAAGATGGGTTCAGGTCCTATTTAACTAACAGAAGACAGAAAGTTGAAGTAAAATAAACTAATCCAGCTGAAAACTTTTTCTCTGACTGGGGTAAAATGTTTAGTTCCCCAATTAGAGCCTCTATTGTTCATAATATACATAAATGACCTTCGCCTGCGAAGAAATTCTGTATTAGAACCAATATTATTTGCTGATTATACTAGTGTCACAATTTCAAGCAGAAATTTTGAAGATTTCTATTCAGTGTCAAATTTATTTCTCTCTCATATGATTAAATGGTTTGCTGCTAATAATTTAGTTCTGAATTAGATAATAAGAATATAATGAAAATCACAACAAAGAATTCAGCACATTCTACATTACATTTTGTTTATAAAGAAAAGCATATGGAGTGGACATAGAATACAAAAGTTCTTGGTTTACAAATTGATAACCACAAAAAATGGAAGAACCATATTGAAGAAATGATTCCCGCGTGGAGTGGAGCGTGTCATGCCGTTAGGTCAATGGTCCATGCATGTAACATTAGCACTCTGAAATCAATTTACTATGCATACTTTCATTCTATTATAAAATATGGAATAATCTTCTGGGGTAATTCCTCCAACAGTGGGAAGATTTTCACTTTACAAACGAAAATCATCAGAATTATGGCTGGTGCACAACCCAGAACCTCATGTACAAGTCTATTTAAACAACTCAAGATTCTACCTGTTCCATGCCAGTATACACTTTCATTAATGAGCATCATTCTCAATAATCAGGAAATTTTTCAAACAAATTCACCTATACACAATATTAATACAAGGAATAAGCTTCATCTTCATAGGCCAAATGCCAACCTTTCTTGTTTTCAAAAAAGTACATTCTATGCTGGCATTAACATTTTCAACAGTTTTACCACCTAGTGTGAGAATCTTCAAAACTTAAGGCAAAATTTAAAGCAGCCAAATACCAACATACACACTTCTTTTACTCTGTAGATGAATTTTTACACCGTAAATTTGTGTATTTATGACTTGTTCCACATCCTGCTGTCCTCATGACACACTAATGGATCCATGGAATGTACGTATGTGTGTGTACATGCATGCGTGCGTATGTACATACGTATGTACGTATGTATGACAGTCTGTTAACGAAAAGTGTATGCAGTTCAACTACTCGTGCGTGCATGCGTGTGCGTGTGTGTGTGTGTGTGCGTGTGGGCATGCACATCCACATTTACAATGAAACAAAATAGGCATTTGTCTGAACATCTGATGTCTGATAACTAATGAACCTTCAAAGTGGGAAATGAAATTCAACACAGAGAGAAATTATAAACAGACATGTATATTATATTAGAAACAATGTTGTAAGTCAACAATAGTACGCAATTTTCATGTTATGTCTGACAAATTTAGCATGTACAGAATCAGTATTTAAGTAACTGGTTCTTCACAAAAATGAAATTAAATAACAATACTAACAGTGACAGATCTGTTAGAGTAAAAATCTTTGTAAGAGGAAAGGCAGCTGTAAGAAGACTGCACTGACACTCATATTTGTGTTGCACCAAGGTATGATACGGTACTGAATAAAGCACATTTCTTGTTAAAACAAAACAAGAAGGAAATAACTGTTCTCACAAATGTATTCATAAATACAATCAGCAGTAGCTGAATTCACCTTTACTCAAAAAATTATGTGTCAGTAGAATTAGAGAAACAACTCACTGTTTCTGGAGGCTCTACCTATTGAAATCTGGAAGATGAACCTCAAGTGTCACAGAATTACTCTGTGATGATATGTGAGGTGGTGTTGGAGGACAATGCTTTTAGCAGCTGGTGTATAGGGGCATGATTTTATCCAACAAGGGTCACTAATCACTTACCATCAGCTTGGTTATGTTACAGACACAGGCCCATTCACCAGAGAAGTGCCAAGATGCTTACCAGAGTGTATGCATCATATGCTAGTTGTTATGCTCATATCATGGTACATATGCAGAATACAGTTCCTACAGAAGCATCTTGGCAATTCAGAGAACAATTTACAAATCTGTGAAAAGGTTCTGAGCAAATCATTCCACTCCAGACAGCAAGAAAACTTGCACAAGACATGTGTCAACTGCATCCATTAAGACTGTCGTGTCCGGCGACTTTAATCTTGCCAAGCGACCAATTATTTCCAGCTATAGTCTAAGAAGCAGGGTGCATGTGTGTATGGACCTTGTCACTCACCACAAGAAACGATACACATGCACCCATTACACACTCATTCTTAGGGGGAATTTTTTGCTTACCCCTTTGTTTAACTCTCTCTTGGGGAATCTTATGCGTATTGGACCGTGCATCATCTTGATATTTGAATAATGGTTGACCAACTGGACGTATTAACGTCTGAAACATGTTGAGCAATATATAATAAAGCAAGTGTCATCTAGTTGGTCAACCATTATTCAAATCTCTCTTGGGGGTTGTTGAATGAGATGTTCCATGTGGACAGTTGTTGTCCTGTTTGTATTTTTTCAGGGACTCGTAACCATATTTGGTAGTGCATCTGGTCCAACCACACCCTATGATGTCACTTGCTGCCCAAGTTTCGATGCTATTTAATCTAGGGGTTTGGACGCCTCACAGGACATTTTGGGTCGTCACGTGCTGCAGGAATCTTTGTCTGATCGCATAGCTAAAATTTCTTTGTTCTCCTTACGAGCAGTATTACAACTTAATTCACAGTGCGTTGCATCATTATCACCCCAACGCACTACATCAGTTATTTTATTGTATTCTCCGATCAACTAACCACAATAAACCTGCATCATTTACTCCTCAAAAGTGTGGTTGGAGTCTCGAATATCAATTCTTAAGCATTCAGCATGAGCCTTGAACCAGCTTCCCTCAGGAACCAGCCGCTTGGTCAACACCGGTGTACCTGACTTCGAACATCACACTCGGGATACAACAAGACGACTGTGGTTCACAGACTCTAAAACACAGATGTACTGAACCAAATTGAAGCGTCTCATCATCACCATCAGTCTTGTCATTGTCTTCGTCTTCATCACCGTCGATCATAATCATAATCATCATCATCACTATTACTGCTATTATTAAGTGGCTAGACTACAGGCTGGATATTCTGGAATTCATATCCCTGCAGGGACAAGGGACTTTTCTCTTCTCCCAGAACGTCCAGACTGGCTCCAGGGCCTACCCAGACTCTTATTTGAGGGAAGCACTTTCCCCAGGGATAACGTCACCATAGCATGAGGCTGACCACTCACCTCCAGCCTATGCTGGGGTTAAGAATTAGCGGAGATATACCTCCACTCCACCTTATGACTTTTTGGAATGCACAGTTACTTTACCTTAATTATTACCATTGCTACTGTTGTCATCACTGCCACTGTTAATACTAGCCTTGCTGTTGCCATCGCTGTCAACACCAATGCTACCACTGTTGTTGCTAGTAGTGTTGTTACTATGATTGTTATTGAATTCAACACAGAGGCCCTACATCTTACTGTTGACCACTAATACAGTGTGCTCAAGCATTCTATAGATTCACATTGAGGTTCAGAGTTTTCATTTTGTCAGAGCAAGAGATAAGGAAAAGAGAAGAATCTGATGCTGAGTCTTGAACCCAATATATAACACCTCAGGGACTGACACTTCTACAGTACTTCTACATTTTAAAGCTCTGCTGGAAGATATAATTCATTTTTAAACAAATCAACAAAAATAGTGAAATCAAACACAAGTTGTGAATAAACACCTGACTTACCAGTACCAGCTGGGGGCTGCAACTGATCAGACTCTTCCTGTAGCCGATGTATATGTTGCTGCTGATGCTGTGAATTGGCAGAGGTGACAACCATCTTGTCCAGTCCTGGCCTATTGCAGATTTCCATGTGAACCAGACCAGGTGGTGTTGATAGCGTGTCATCAAGGCCACCATAACCTGAGCCATTTTGTTGCCAAGTGTCCCCTTCCAGTTTCCATGCATCCTAAAGAACATCAGTTATGTGAGTCCAACACAAACCATCAGTCTCATCAGACAAGAAAATTTAGCTTAACAATTCTACTGTTTTTGTAAACAACAACCAGACCCATAACCCAGGCTCCAATAATTTGCCTATCTGTCTACCATAGGTGAATTAACTGAAACTGGTGGTGTGTAAATTTTAGAATCACTTTAAGCACATTAAAATTGAGTATCTATCACATTTGGTAGATCATCACAACAATTACCATATGAAATTCATTATATAAATACAGAACATAAAAGCTGTATGGTGCATAAAGGTGTTTCTTTATTGTATTCCTGAGCATGGCAACTTTATCCAATAAAAGTCAGCATCTGCAGGAACATCCTATGACAGCTGCCATTCTCAAGGAGATAATAAAAAATAGCCTGTAAATATGGGTGGAAAATTTTAATTTCATTAAGTGGTTAGTAAATTTATATTTCTGCAGCCATAGCTGCAACACAAAACAAGTGAACATTTTTGCCAACATCAAGTAATGCAGTTCGTAATACCCTTTTAGTTTTCAGCATTAATTTCTACACATTTAACCTTTGGATGAATGGAGTGGGTATTTAAATTTTAGTTCACAGTCTATGAAAAATGTTAATATTATTTGAACAGAAAAAGATAAATTCATGAAATAAATGACTTTTTTTGGAATACAAAACAGAGATTAGGCAGCATCTCTTACAAATGCAGTAAATTTCCTTGTTGCCTAAATATATAATATAACTTTCTAGGGGAGTTTTCCTATGTGTTCACATTTGGCAATGCATGCATTTAAAAGGTTAGGAACAAAATTTGTGGCTGACCGCAGAAGGCACGGCCCCTGTGTCCTATTTCTTGACATGTGACAAAAAAATACTGGTACAGGTGTCTGGAAATACCATCAATAAAACAAAGCATGTAATCACTACAAGTGCAAAACTGCAACGCCTGTATTCTTGAAAGGCACCATGATTGGAAAGACCAAATCCTTATGAAAAAATGAGGATCAGAAGCAACAGAGTCACTGTTAACATCAATCAAACACTAATATTCTAAATCTTATGCGTATTGGACCGTGCATCATCTTGATATTTGAATAAAGGTTGACCAACTTGATGACACTTGCTTTATTATCTACTGCTCAACATGTTTCAGACGTTAAAACCAACAGACAATCCCGCTACATAACACCAGCACGCCTCAAGTCAGCCTACACAATGCAACAAGTAGTCGCAAGCTCCTGAAGATGGACGTATTAACGTCTGAAACATGTTGAGCAGTAGATA
>Ga0123354_10021156_pt1 | contig 10246 bp, 5 predicted proteins | sample TergutLab28metaG_2_FD_97872 | JGI IMG/M metagenome (GOLD analysis project Ga0123354, IMG submission 97872) | Labiotermes labralis P4 segment gut microbial communities from Petit-Saut dam, French Guiana - Lab288 P4 | ecosystem: Host-associated > Arthropoda: Insects > Digestive system > Gut ...
CATTATACCCGACATGTAATGCAACATCTCAATGACACTTTCCCTAATAGGTGGATCGGTCGTGGCAGTACCATTAACTGGCCACCAAGATCTCCGGACTTAACCCCGTTAGATTTTTGCTTATGGGGTTTGATGAAGAGTGAAGTGTACAGAAAAAAGTGGATACACGAGACGAAATGCTCGTTAACGTACTGGATGTTAACGCCCGCATAAAGGAATGTCAAGACGCACTCAGACGAACAACACGCCATGTCTTCACACGAGTTGCAAAGTGCATTGATGTTGACGGTGGAATTTTCGAACATTTATTATAAACTGTGCCAACTGTGTCACTTGAACAAAATATACCGGTGTTAGAAACAGTACGTACACGTAATATCTCTTTCTTATCAACAATTTTGCGGTTGTACATTCAAACAGCTCTATCTCGGAAACCGTTCGGAATAGGACACGTGTTCATATAAAAAGTTTTGGTTAGAATGACCGATACTATGAGATCCAAGAATATTGACTTTTCTCCTGGGACACCCTGTATATATATATATATATATATATATATACTTTACATTGCAAATATATATTGCAATTCCGTAAAAGGCGAGATCTCTTTTACATTGACTTATAAATTATCAACAAGAAGTTGTTAAATTATAAAATATAATAAACCCAAAACCCTCTCATAAGTTCAGCCTGAAGATGGCTCTAAAAACCTAAACATGAGGCTGAAAACTGTAAATTCATAAAACATTTAATAAAAAGTTGTGTTAGGTTATACTTCATTATATTATTTAATTATCAGAGCTTACATTTCGTTTAGTTGCCCCTATCATTCCTACAGTCACTTAGATGCCTATTTTAAGCACCAGTATGAAAAATCAGTACTAAAATTACAGTTGGTTTGAATCTTATTTATATTAACATGCGTGATTTGGCTTTTGGTCGTATTTACATTTACTTACATGACAAAATTCTTACTACTTTAATAAAATTAATCAGCTGATATGTACCTGCACACAATAATATAATTAAATTGAGTAAATTTATCCATCAACCATCTAGCCCAACAGTACCTTCAGACAAGTCAATATGTAGGTCTCTACTTATCCTTTATAAACTCTCAACTTTGAACTTTGCTCTTATTATACAATAAGTCTGCCTTATTTCGCACCCATTTTGATAAGAACCAAATTTCAAGGGTGCTCTGTCATACAAATGAATATTTTCAGTGTGAACATTTTCCTGGTTGAGAGTACTTTCATGTTCTTTGTGGTAATTTTGAACTTGTATATTTTATCCTTTTTCAAGGAATAACGGAAAAGGCATGGTGTGCGGAATTAGGTACACGATGTTCCCAGTCTCGTCCACGTAACCTCTTGCAGAAGAAACGAACCGAAATCTGCCACACTTAAAACGACCTTACTGAAACTCGAAATATTGACTTAATTTTTCAGTGTTCTCTTACTTACTGTTAACTTCGTCCTTGTGTTTCGATTCTTGCACTTCCCAGAGTTTGGAAGATCGCAGTAAACTCATTTCCTTGCTCTTTGCGGCCATTACTGTCCTCATCGTATTGTTCTTCTATGTTTTGTGTTTCTTTGGAACCAACCCTATTGATAAATACTGCTTTATTGAAGGACATTGCGAATATATGGATGGGTTTTATTTCGCAAGCTGCGAAATTATGGCAGCACTTGGTGGCGAAATTAGGCACATATATCACGTAATACTGTGGACTTTGACGGGTGGACAATGCAAGAATTATTAAATGCATGCAGCATAAGAACGGAACAACAGAATGTTTGAAACTTGTCAATAATGCATTGGGTACCGGGACTTTCTTGGGGGGGGGGGGGTAGCAGCCGGGGCGTGACTCTGACCACCCACCACCAATATAGCGCCCAGGTTAATTTTGTTCCTGAAATGTCTACTAGCTTCACGTCTTACGTTGTTCAGATTATCTACATTTAATGTTAAATAAAAATCCAACTAGATGTAACAGTACGCAGTCTGGTTTATTTACTGCAAAGTTTCGGTTGTCACAGCACCCATCATCAGGAGTACTAAAAACTGTAACCGCAACCTCCGGTACAGGTCATAATACTGGTACAGCTACTTCCCTCCAACCTTGCCAGATCAGGCCACGTTGGAGGGAAGTAGTTTTACCGATATTATGACCTGTACCGGAGGTTGCGGTTACAGTTTTTAGTACTCCTGATGATGGATGCTGTGACACCCGAAACATGTAGAGTGACTTTGCAGTAAATAAATATCTACATACTGTTGCATCTGGTTGGATTTTTATTAACATTGAATTATGAGGCACAGAACCATGAGCTTAAAATTCATTATCTACATTTTTCTGGCTTGGGCCCTGTAACCACTGCATTTTAGCCCGCTTCCTTTAATCTAAAAAACCTTAACATTCTTCATCAAACCATTGTTTATACTGCTCAAACAAGCATAAGACAAAGAATGCAGTACTTTATTTCCTGTCATTCTACTGTCATTTTAATGTATTTTTCATCCGCTTTCCTTACATGTTTTTCACATTACTCCTCCTCTGTGCCTTCAAAGCCTCTTCCGGCGTGATATTTACTTTTACATAACTTTCACATTCAAAATGCGCAAAAACAGAATGCTGCGACATACATCAAGAAATGCCATAACTGTACCCAGTGCACAACACATACCTACGCTTCCTGCCGTTAGACTGACACACAAGACATACGTCTGAAGATATAATTTCCATCCATCATGCTTAGAGTTCAGCACTTACTATTAAAAATTATATTGTGTGCAAAATTAGGCGTATGTGCGAAATAAGGTACACTTACCTTACTGCGCAGATTCCAATACGTGTTGTATTTTGTTATGCATGTCATTCGCTGTTCAAAACCATTTCAACCATTGGTCTCTGTTTTCCCTCAAATTATATATTTTATACACAAATATGTTTGTCTCAGCGTCACAGATTTCAGTTTTATGTGCATGAAGGCGCTGTGGATGTGTCTTTCAAGAAACAAGTAACAACAGTGAAGAACAGTGTGACATGCAAAGCAGCAAAGTAAACGTTTGGGGAAAAATATTCAGAACCTTTATTTGGAGAATATGCCAGTCATCTCTTACTGCCAGTATGACAATCGATGTCGTCTGGCAAGAAACGCCCTGAATATACAATAAAATTAATGTTTTTTATCTTACTTCCTTTTCGAAGTCCGCAAAAAATTTCACGGCTTTCATACAAGGCGTTTATCTTACTTTCGAGGCGGTGGACACAAATGTAGGAATATTACCCTTGAATCTTATAGAATTCTGTTGCTTAAAACGTCAGCTGGTAAGACATAACCTACAGCTGACTACCATTTCGGGGCAATTTCAAATCTTCCGTGCTTGGAATTGAATGCAGCTGCAAATGTCTGCCATGTGCACATTTAGAGAAAGAATATGGCCCTATTCTTCCAGGCCGGAGAGCCTGCATACAGCAGTCGGTACAGGAACAAGTCTATGGACTGGAAGGTCCAGTATCTATTGCTGGTAGGAAGAAGACATTCTCTGCTTTTCTCATTGGCCGGACAGGATCAAAGATCTCTGTAGTCAACCCTTCCTACCTTTCACCAAAGATTCGTAAATGGACTTTTACAGTAACATTTACGACGGATGGCTTCGTACAGCCGGTAACTGAGGTCTAGCAAACATTTTACCTGATTACCAAACTTGAGGGTTGTTTGACCGTGCATCTTCCTCATGAAATAATCTGGAATGCCAGCTTGATGCAACAAGGGAATTTTATTGATATATTCTTAGCTCGACATGTTTCGGGCACATACGCCCATCATCAGGAGCATTAGATGATGAGTTACAGCATATGGTTTTCTGCACCGAGTTTGTGGATGGATGGTGGTCTTGAGAGCCGCTGCGTGGGTCGTGTGTACGGTGCGCATGGTGCCGTGCACAGCACCATCCACACCATACACACGACCCACGCAGCGGCTCTCAAGACCACCACCCATCCAAAAACTCGGTGCAGAAAACCATATGCTGCAACTCAACATCTAATGCTCCTGATGATGGGCGTATGTGCCAGAAACATGTCGAGCTAAGAATATATTAATAAAATTACCTTTTTGCATCAAGTTGGCAGTCAACATTATCTCTGATTACCAAAGTACAAAGAAATTTCGGCTACAGTGCTTTCCATTAATGTGTGAAAAAATCTTCATTGTTTCAGGACTACCTGTGCTGATCGTCATTCTGTGGGCCATTGTGAAGAGTTTTGCTCCTGTGGCGACAGAATCACAAGTGAGTACGTGTGCCTGGGGAAAAAAATATTTATTCTGACAATGCAGTTGCAGTTAGCATGCTACAGGATAAATGTTTATTAGTTGTGTGCAAACTTTACAAGACTTTGTGGCTATTTATAAAAAAAAAAGGTTTTATCTATGTTTTATGTAACACTTTAATATTCGTCTCATGTTAAGGGCGTTACGTCATAAATGATTGTATAATACAGTGCCTGAAGATGTTACCATTGTAACGTGAAGTGTGTAGTGCACATCATACGGCTCGAATTTTTTTTAAAAAAATATGTTGTTTTATCACCGAACATCGTACTGTAATTTCTCTTCGATGAACACGATTGTTGCGTCCTCAAAAAACAATTTGCCTAGGGTGAAAGCGCATGAACAACACAATTGAAGTACACGCCCCGGAGGGTTACGTCCAGAAAAAGAAAGAACCTTTTAATTGAGTTAGAGATAAAAATTATAATTTCGAAACTTATAATTCCCTAGATATCGCTATACATTTTGCTTAACGAAAAAAAAAAAAGTGGGCGAAAAAACGCTGTATTAGAGTCAAAAATGGCCTAATTTCCGCAATTAAAACAAAGGAGAATTTAAAAAATAATGATAATTCTGGTTGTTGTACTTAATTGGGTATATAAACTGTGCTTCATTCATTTCCGTGTGCGGAGTGATGACGATGATCCGATCAACTTTCCTTGGTTTCAGGAACGGGAAGATTAAATTCGGAAAAATTGCATAGGATTATGCACCGAAGTACTGGTCATGTCTACACAGTGCAGCATGATGGACCGAAATACTCGTATTTTTTGTATGTAGGTGCAGTGTGTCAGAACCACAAAACCTCGGTGTAACATATTGTTGCCATAAAATTTTCAGATTTCTTACTTAAACTTCATTAGACGTAATTTTTCTAACTGAAGAATAAAAACCAAATAGATGCCACTTATTACTTCATTGTACTTCTTATAGGCTCAACATGTTTCGGGCATTATTATGCCCATCATCAGGAGCTCGCGACTATAATGTTAATTAGCACATTGGTCGTTTCGTTCTTGGTTTGCTGTAGGTTGCAGGTTAGGTGCGGTTATTTTGGAGTAGTGTCCGGGCTCAATGACCATAAGTCCCCAACCCCATAATTTCTGTGCGTTTACATATAGTAAGTTTATAATAGCATATGTACACATCGCAACAAAATTACATATACACTATACAGAGTGTTTCTGAAATACATTATACAGGATGTTTCTGAAATATATTATAAATGATGTTTCTGAAATATACGACGCCAATTTAGGAGCGAATTCTATTAATAAAGAAGACATTTTTCCATGCGAACATGGATGCTTGAACGCTTCGATTTAGAACAATGATCCATATTTGAGAACAGAAGCATCGAATAAATGTATTGGCCTCACTACATTTCTCAGTCCAATGGACAGATGTGTCGGGGAGAACCAGTTGCAAGGTCCGCAAGATAATCGGTTTTAGTACTCGCTGAATTTTCACCTTGAAGGATATTATGATGTAATACAATGACTAAAGATGTAGCGGAACTACAACATAAGGTAGAAGATTCATGGGAGTTGCTTCGTAACGATAGTGGAATATCTCATTTGATGCTTGTCCTATATGAGGAGCTAAGTGCGCCGTATCTAAGCAAAATACTTGCTTCAGAACACGTGTTGTCAGTTTGCTCTTGATCAGAGTGGCTTTTATCGCTGAAGTCAGCGATTTGTAAAAGAACACTTTTACTGTGGAAGATTTTTGCACTTCACTTTTTTATAAATCTTCGTCCAACATAAAATCAGTCATCATTCGAAGACGACGCGTCGTTTGACCCATGTTTCCGTACATCTTTTCCTTTTTCTTCACGGGTTCTTTTCCTTTTTCTTTACGGATGCGTCCCATAACTATCAAAGGATTCTCTGTCCTACAAATAAAAAAAAATATCTTGTTTATAGAGGTATATTTCCGTGTATTAATGCAGTGTAGACTGTGACATGTTTTTATGTACCACTTGGTTTTCCTTAGAAGGAATGAGATTTAAGTTTCCGCTTTCGTGGAAAGATGCATCTGAACCCATGTGCTGAGAAGAGAAACTCATCCCACATGCGACTTCCCATAACTGAACGTAGGTTACTTCTTTTACTACTTACGGAATGTGTTGATATTACGTGACACATTCTACCATAAAAGTAGGGGGAAAAAACTTTCCAACAACCACTTTTTTGACGTCATCCGTTCAAAAAATAACATTTGAGAAGTACACTTCCGTTTGTTGTACTGATGTTTTCCAGCCAGAAATTGGATGAGTCGGAATTCTGGAACGCGCAGCAAACTTCAGCTTCAACATCGCCAGGTTCGGATATCTGTTGTCTTCTTTCAATATGTTCGTTCAACACCAAACTGCGCCTAGTGAACGCGTTACGCGAATTTATTTCCTATGAAGGTTTGTGACGATTGTGTATGAAACGTGATGCTGTAGTATTTCTGGGTTATGTCCGTCACCAACAGAACGCGGTGTTGAGCGTAAGCTGTATCTGTTTCCGCCCTCTGGCGAAAGGTAGAGGAGGGATTCTTTTTTTTTTTTTGTTTCTTCTCTCCGAAGGAAAAGTTTTAATCACTGGAGTGATGATTGTGATAAACTGTCAAAGACCAGTTTGACCCCATTAACTGTGGTGTGTACCTGAATACTTTGAGGACGGGAAGAGGTTTATTTTCGAAACTTTGCTCTCTGTTTGGAATACTAGGCCGTGGAGAAATTGCATAGGCTTCATAGCCCTGAATTTCTGCTGGGCATTTTAATAAAAATGCCCAGCAGAAATTCCGTGAACTCAAAATTAATTAGGAGTCGCAAAATTTTAACTTGATTTCCATAAGGTCAAATATAAATTCTCCTATAGTTGCAGCCCGTCTCGAAATGTAATCAGTTTATAAGGGACGTCTGATTGTCTGAAGAATTATATACTTATTAATTACTTTCTTACTTACTTACTCCACGGAACAGAGTCCTTCTTAAGAAGGTAACAGGTTCTCAGCTCGTCAATCAATTCTCCGCAATTTATGGAACCCGAAAGTTCCTCATCGAATACACAAGTGCCCTCCACCTGTCCCTCCCCTGAGCCAGCTCGATCCAGTCCTTACTCCATTCCATCTTCCGAAGATCCGTTTTAATATTATCTTCCTTTCTATGCCCGGGTTTTCCAAGTGGTCTCTTTCCCTCAGGTTTCTCAACCAAAACCCTGTATACAACTCTTCTCTTCCCTGCACGTGCTATATGCCCCACCCATCTCATTCTTCTCGATTTTATCACCCGAAAAATATTGAGCGAGTAGTACAGATCATTAAGCTCCTCATTATATAGTTTTCTTCACTCCCCTGTTTAACCTCATCCCTCTTGGGTCCAAATATTCTCCACAGCACCCTATTCTCAGACAACCTCAGCCTACGTTCCTCACTCAATATCAGCAACCAGGTTTCACACTCATACAAAACAACAGGCAAAAATCCTATTTCTGTAGAATTGACATGAAAAATATACCTTTCATTAGGATCTCTAACTACTCGTTGAATAGCCTTTTAAACACTGTCGTTTTTGTTTTGAAGACAGTGTGTTACACGTTTAAATAGTAACAGATAATTTTGATAATATGCTGAATTTTATTCAACAGCTAAGGAAACTTAAGATGAATTAATATGTGAGAGTAGGAGTATATCAGCTGTATACTGTAGAGTGCGAATCGAGGACCTAACCATTGCGTCATTACATTTGGATTGAATCGGGTTACAATCAAGTAAATAAAGTGATTGTTTTTGTAAAGTTATTCAGCCAGTTTTACAGAACTACCGTGCAGAAAATATAAAACAATGATAATGCATATTTTGAGATGATAGTACATTACTTTTATTTACCTCGTTCTAGTGTTTGCTTGAGCGATAACTGAAAAAAACAAAACCCGTTATAAACGTATATGTAAAATTGAAATAGCATGATACACAAATCCACCGTTTTTAATTATTTCTTATTTACCTCTGTAAACAAATATTTGAGTATCATCAATTTGTACTTTTGTTCCTGAAAACATGAAGAAGAATTGTACAATATGACACGATTTCTAATTTAATTATTTCTTCAAATAATATCTCATTTTTTATGTTTCTGTCTACCCGACGGACTGTACAATCCGTGCCACATATTCCTGTCTCACACTTTTCCTGCACTTTGAAGGGAACAACTGATCGTCTGTGTGTTATTCACTAATCCTTGAACTACAAAGATTATGATTCTTGGAATTTTATTGTCTATGAGTTTTGCTCCGACAGTCATGGTAGCGCGTGTATTAGAAAACGAATTAATAGGCTGGCCGACCAAGTATTTGATGTTCGATTCCCTTCACGATCAAGAAATTCTGTCCTCATCCAAGCATCTAAACTGACTGAAGATTACCCAGCTTCCTATTCGGTGAGTCCAAGATGTACTCAGCCTACTATTCAATGAGTACAGAGTGTACCCACCGTCCTATTAAGTAATTACATGGTGTACTCAGCCTCCTGTTCAGTACGTACAGGATGTGCCCAGCCTCCTATTCATTAAATACAGGAGGTACCCAGCCTCCTATTCAGTGAGTACAGAATGTACTCAGTATCCTATTCAGTAAATACAGGGTGTACCCAACCTCCTATTCAGCAGGTACAGGATGTACCCATTCTCTTATTCAGTAAATACAGAATGTACCCAGCCTCCTATTTAGTAAGTATAGGGTTTACCCAGCCTCCTTATTCAGTGAATACAGGGTGTATCCAGCTTCCTATTCAGTGAGTAGAGAATGTACCCAGCCTCGTATTCAGTAAATACAGAATGTACCCAGCCTCCTATTCAGTAAGTACAAGATGTACCCGGCTTCCTATTTAGTAAGTACAGGGTGTACCCAGCCTCCTTAAGCAGTGAATGCAGGGCGTACCCAGCCTCCTATTCAGTAAGTACAGGATGTGCCCAGCCTCCTTATTCACTGAATGCAGGGTGTACCCACCCTACTATTCAGAAAGTACAGGATGTGCCCAGCCTCCTTATTCAGTGAATGCAGGGTGCACACAGCCTCCTATTCAGTAAATACGGAATGTACCCAGCCTCCTATCCAGTAAGTACAGGGTTTACCCAGCCTCCTATTCAGTAAATAAAGGGCGTACTCAGCTTCCTATTCAGTAGGTACAGGATGTACCCAATCTCCTATTCATTAAGTACAGGATGAACCCAACCACCTATTCAGTGAGTACAGAGTGTACTCAGTCTCCTATTCAGTAAATACAGGGTGTACCCGGCTTCCTATTCAGTACGTAGAGGATGTACCCAGCCTCCTATTCAATGAGTACAGACTGTACTCAGTTTCCTATTCAGTAAATACAGGATGTACCCAGCTCCCTATTCAGTAAGTACAGGATGTGCACAGCCCCCTATTCAGTAAATACAGAATGGAACCTGCCTCCCATTCAGTAGGTACAGGATGTACCCAGCCTCCTATTCAGTAAATACAGGGTGTAACCAGCTTCCTATTCAGTAGGTACAAGATGTACCCAGCCTCGTATTCAGTAAATACAGAATGTACCCAGCCTCCTATTCAGTAAGTACAGGGTGTACCCAGTTTCCTATTCAGTAGGTACAGGATGTACTCAGCCTCCTATTCATTAAGTACAGGATGTACACAGCCTCCTATTCAGTAAATACAGAATGCACCCATCTTCCTATTCAGTAAGTACAGGATGTACCTAGCCTCCTATTCAACAAATACAGAATGTACCCAGCCTCCTATTCAGTAAGTACAGGTTGTACCCAGTTTCCTATTCAGTAGGTACAGGATGTACCCAGCCTCCTATTCATTAAGTACAGGATGTACTCAGCCTCCTATTCAGTAAACACAGAATGCACCAATCTTCCTATTCAGTAA
>Ga0123354_10021158_pt1 | contig 10245 bp, 6 predicted proteins | sample TergutLab28metaG_2_FD_97872 | JGI IMG/M metagenome (GOLD analysis project Ga0123354, IMG submission 97872) | Labiotermes labralis P4 segment gut microbial communities from Petit-Saut dam, French Guiana - Lab288 P4 | ecosystem: Host-associated > Arthropoda: Insects > Digestive system > Gut ...
ATTTTAAACATGGTATATACTCTCCGTTTTTTTCTCTTCAAAATGCAGTTTGTTTCATAATTCTAACTTATTTGGTTCCTGTATTATTCACATTTTATATACAGGATGTGCTAAAATTAAAAATTAATTCCGGCGCCAAAAGGTTAATCTAGGCCTTCCTTGATTCCTGCTACTTTCTGGCTGGGGGAAGGTTATCTTCATGCAAGGCACATTATCCTCCATCCTCGCTTTGTGTCCTAACCGTTTCAATCTAGCTATCTTAATCAATTTAACTATGCTTGTGCTCTTTGTATAAGATAAACAGTTCATCAAACTTTATTCTCCATACCCCATTCACACAAGTTGGGCTGTAAATTTTCCTTAAAGTCTTTCTTTACAATTTGCTAAGTTTCCCTTCATCAGTTTTCGTGAAAGTCCAACTCTCATCCGAAGAGCACCATCGGTCTAATTAGTGTTTACATCCTGTACATTTTGTATCTAGCGGTAACAGCTTTAATCCCAGCATATTTATTCGCCATACTAATTCTATGCTTTATTTACGATGTAATATTGCTATTATTAGTAATAATGGATCCCAGGTATTTAAATCGAATAACTTTCTCTATATCTGTATTATTTATTATGATATGCTTCTCATTTTTGGTTTACCAGTTTCCATATCCGAATCGCACTAAAAAAAAGAATCTCGCTGTATTACCGAGGAATAAATGCATAGATCTTAGAGGTGCGGTTTGCGTCTTGACCTATGGGCATTTATTCGATGTTTATTTAACGATGCTTTAAGTAAGTTTGAAGGACAGTATGATGATTAGTGAATAATTAATTTGAAGTATGCAGAGAAGTGAATGTGTTCTAGTTTGAGGTTCTGTCCCAATTTTTGCCAGGAGAAATTTGGGAGAGAGGAAAACTAAATGGAGAGGGAGAGAAACCACTAACTGGGTGGAGGGGAGGTACTAATAAAAACAATACGAATTCTATTCTTTGGAAGGGAACACATAAAAAACAACTTCCGAAAACCAAGCTGGCCTGCTCGCCACTCTACCGCTGCTATCGCCTTGATTATTGCTAAATTCGGGCTCAGTTTCTCACTGGATAATACTAGAGAAACTTTCCGTCTTTCATACAACACTACAGTACAGCGTCCCGTCTTGTCACAATAACATACCGCTCTAGAAACAGGGTTCTGTCGTAACGCACCTACACACAGTTTTACAGAAGACAGAAAAAACTTGACAGGTCCTTAATAGATAAAATTAAGCATGTTATATAATTAATTCATCTAAACTTACTTTAGCATTTTGTTTTGTGGATACGACATTTTGACAGAAGGCGTGATTGTAAATTAACTGTCTAGTAATTTTTTTTTTTTATTATTACACCGTGAATTTTGAAATCCACGTAGTTCACTCACCAATAAATGCACTATTTATTAACTTGGTTAAAAGTTTTAAATTTACATTAAAATACACAATAATATGTCTCCTACATGTTTCGGCCTCTAATGACCATCATCAAGGAGCTTTAACTGTAACTAATTTACATAACGACGTAATTTTACCGAGTGTTTTAACATAAATACAACTTTAGTTAGGTACAGATAAAGCTCCCCGATGATGGTCATTAAAGACCGAAACATGTAGGAGAGATATTATTGTGTATTTTAATGTAAATTTAAAACTTTTAACCAAGTTAATAATAGTGCATTTGTTGGTGTGTGAACTACGTAACTGTCTAGTAATGACAGAATCTCAGTCTGACGAATTGTGTGGGTTACAACAAATCACTGTTTCATGAGCGATACGCATCGTTCTTTCAGACCACACCTGATTATAAATGTTCATACTATCCTACACAAACAAGAAAACACACCGATTTCCCGAATGCAAAGTAGTTATTATTGTTGCGCTTTAACATTCGGTTAAAATAGACTAGTTTCCCAAACGTAAAAATAAAGGTTTATATTCTTACTGAATAATTTACGCATGAATATCCACTTGAATATTTGATAAATTAATCGACCGATTTCATTAAATTAAGTCGAAATGTAATTAACTTAAACTTCATTACGACGCTTAATAACTACTGCCAACTGATAAACGCACAAAAATATGAGGTGGAGGAATACCGACTGCATTTATAGTAAAAGGTAAAGGTAAAGTGCACCCTTGTACAGGCACTGAGGCTCCGTACTGGCCGTACGGCCCATAGGGGGAGTAGAGGTATAGCTCTACTCTTTCTTGACCATGGCACTAGAAGGGGGTGAGGGGGCAGCGTCATGCCCCAGCCGCTCTTTACTCCCGGGAAAGACCCGGTACCCATTGTACAGGAGGCTGGGTGGGCACCAGGGCCGGTCTGGACAGGTGCGGGAAATCTTGCCCCCACCGGGATTCGATCCCCGGATCTTCCAACTCATAGCCAGTTGATATACCAACTACGCTACCCGGCCCACTGCATTTATAGCGGGATCCACATATGTACTAGGTACCCTATCGGCAACCATCAAATTTTAGCTTCTGTTGTAGAAATTCTTTACATCGTCCGAAAAATAGACGTTACAGACGTTTCCAATTAGACGATACTAAAGAAGTACTGTGGTTACACCAGAATCTTGGGATAGTGGTAAATCAAAAGTACATTACAAATTTCATTATACTTTGAAAACAAAATAAGATCAGTTTGCAATCGATCGGCTTATTATCGTTTCAGATTCGATGGTCCAGTGAGTGTCGCTGTTGCATGTAAGAGTGAGACATGGCAACAACTGATGTGTTCGGGTAGGTAAATAATGGTACCGGAATAATCTGAATGCATAGTTTTGTTGTTACAGGGACGACTATACTAAATCAGGTGAGAGGTGGAGATTCTGAGGCACGTTGTTTGATTGATTGACAAAATATAAATCAAATGTTACTTGTAATTTTGTATTAAACAACCAACAAATCTAAAGACGAAAACTATTTTAACAAATCATTTTCAAAACTACGTTACTTGGCAATCATATTTAGAGCACGCACACACACGCACGCACACACACACACACACACACACACACATATATATCTTAATGATGATTTCTTTCCTTAACTCCATAGTAGGGTCCAAGATTATCACAAAACTGTGCGACATAGATCACAATTCCCAATTAAATTTTCTGAGATCACGCACACATATTATCTCGGTCAGTCATTCAAACCCCTGGAAAACTTCCTTCTCCTAAAGTCTTCAAATGCTCTGAATAACCGTTGCATTCATCACAGTTTGTCGCATGTAAGATGTCCATTAATGCTAGGTCAGAATTTATGTCGAAAGTAATCCTTAGAAGAAAGTAATATTTTGGCACTAATTTTGGATTCCTATTTCGTTTCATTTCCAGCTAAATATATCGCCATTATCATATCTCTACTTCTGTCTCAGAGTCTAAAAAATAGTGCGGTGTATTTTCATTTTAGTAACGTACCCCTTTCATGATAACAAAATTTGAAATCAAACATGAAACGATTTATCGAAAATACACATAAGAAGGCTGATAAATTCAATCAAAGTCCGATGACATGTTATATAATGACATAAGGTACGGTTTCGCAGAATTTCAAGTGTGACTGTGTGAACAGATATTACGTCTGATTCTGTAAGTAATAAGTAGTGATATTACAGAATTTCAGACGCTATACAGACGCTACTTACGCTGCCCATAAATATCCTGACCTGCATACCCAATTAAAGAAACCCTGTGTTTTCTGTAATCCTAAACGCGTCTCAGCCGATTCCCATCAATCGTCAGAAGGACTAGTGCTGCAACCGTGTTCCATTCGTTTACGAGATTCAGTGTCAGAAGCGAGTTACCACCACTTTACTATGTGGAGGGGGGGGGGATGTCTAGGCTGCTGACAACATTGACATGTTGAGTGATTAGGGGACGAATGAAGCTTCTAACAAAACATTAAGTTGTGTTACATTTCTCGTCAGTCTCCATTTATTTAACGCATCCTGACAACTCTCCCCTTCACCATCCCTCATCATGTCCGCAACCCCTCTAACTACTGCCACTGCTACAGTTGGTGTGGGTAGTATCCTATAACCACTCTGAAAACATGGTTCAACTGCTACAGTTGCTGTCTCAGTAACACATTGTCCACGTAATTGTTGTGTTACTCGTTTACATAGGATGCATCCAGAAAACCAGGTCACAGTTTTTTATGTTTTGCTGACCTTGCATCTCAGTATAATCTTAGTAATTAAACAACTTAATGCACAACATCTTGTTTTATAATAAGTTTATTATATGCCTCTACATGTTTCGAGCAATATTTTGTGCATTAAGGTGGTTAATTACTAAGATTAGGTCACAGTGTTAATGTTTCGCGGTCCGAATTCACAGTGCATCTGTATTCACTTCCCACACCTCGAAGAACCCTTGCAAACGAATGTAAAATTAACAACAATTAATATGAACTCCAATCCTTAGCAACTCACAATTCACATTATTCGATTCCTTCTGCAGCCACAAAATTTAAATAATTCACACAAGGCGATCATACTTCCAAAGTCACACGAGTTAAACAATCCCTTTTTCTACTGTCACCTGAGTTAACTAATCCATTCTATCAGATCGAAATTCCTTGTTTAGGTGAGTTAACTGATCCACGCTATTCGATAGCACTTCACGTTCCCAGCAGTTAAGAAACATTCTAATCTATACTTCCTGACCAGCGATTCCAGAGGCCGTGCTCTCTACTTGCAAGCTGTCGGTCTGCGGCCGTTCGGTTGTTGGGAATGCGAGTTAGAATCCCACAGGGGCCATGGAAGTCTGTCATTTGCGAGCGTTGTGGGTTGTCAGGTACAGTTCTCTGCTACGGGCCGATCACTCGTCCAGAGGAGCCCTACCGAGTGTGTTGTGTCTGAGTGTGATCCCGAAACCTCAGCAATGAGAAGGCCTTGAACCAATCAGGCTGTTTTTAGCCATGAAGGAGATACTGTCGGATAATTTTCCCACGTCAGTTATTCTTGAATTGCGAAGTCTGGCAAGACTACTTTAACTAGGAAGAAACGTGCACATTTAAAAGAGAGAATAGAGGATTGATATCGGAGAAATAGTGAAAATATTGTCATATCTATTCGCATTAGAATTAAAAAATCTTGGGGAACTGAACCTTTCTCACAGTAATTGATACACACAACACAAAATGACTTAGCAGAACGTACTGGAAGTCGGATGTGGACATATATCGATGTAAAAGGCTGGTAGGGCAGACCGCAGCCTGCAAGCGTAAAGTGAAGGAGTTTAAGGGCGATCACATGTTTTCGTGTCTGCATTATACTACGAAAATAAACCTCAAGAGCTCTGAACAATTGCGGTGGTGGCGATAATTTCGAGTTTGTCACGTGGTTGTGTGTTCAATATTAAAGCGACTACTCACAACTGCAAACACGTGTCTTCACAGCCACGAAATATGGAAAGAACACCAACATTAACTAAACATGAAAACTCAGGGAAGGATTCATTCGAAGTACATTATCTTTAGCCTTCTCATCACGTGGCTTTGACTTCAAAACTTGAAGCAAGGTTAAAATTCCACCCACCTCTTTTTTGCCCGCTTCTCTTATTAGTTAACGAAAAGCTCCTTCCCCCTTACAATGTTCTTTTCCTAAACCCAGCACAAATTTAATAATGGGAGGCGTTCAGAATGATACACAGTGGTGCTGGTAAAAGATTTAAGTCTTCTAGGATGTCTCTTAGTGTCGACTGTTAAATAATTACCGACGTGTCGGAGAAGCGTAATGCTTCCGTCTTCAGGGTCACGACATTTTTGGACTATTACATATACTATCACATAAACATAAAGTTGTCCCTGTCTACGACATGAGAGCATAAAGGGAGAATGTACGTATATTTCCATTCATTCTTAACATCGGCAGTACATGGGGTAAGTGGTCCAATTCGCGCCCCGGCCACTTTACCTGCGGGAAAGAAACCCGGTTCCCACTGAAAGGGAATTTTCGTGGACCCCAGAGTCGGTCTGGACGTTAAGGAGAAGAGCAATATATCTTGTCCTGCCACATTACAAGCCCCGGATCGACCATACCGTAGCGTATTCGCTATACCGACTTCACTACCCCGACTCCTTATACCAACATAAGTGCATATACAGGGCGTTTCATAATGTCCTCCGTGATTACAAACATTTATAACAAGAAAACCAAAGGACCTACCTTAATGGAATTGTTCACAGCCACAGGAAAACTGAAAGTTTTTTTTTTGACAACTAGGGATGTTCGATGTGTGCACCACGGGTGACACGGCACACATCGATACGATATTCAAGTTCTTGCCACACACGCGTCAAGATGGGTGCATCGATATTCTTCACTGCTGCAATGATCCGTGCTTTTAGGTCAGCGAGGTCACATGGCAAAGTTAGGACGAATATCTTCGCGTACTTTGCACGAAATGAACGTTGCACAGTAATCACAGAATTACTCGTGTGATATTCCAACACACAAAACGACTTCACCCCCGGAGCGGCCATTTTCTCACTACATACACTCGCGTCGCCTAGCGGCAGAAAAGTGAACTACGATGAAAAACAACTTGCTGGGAAACATTTTTTTGAGTTGTTCCTTCTATCTGTACAGGTTTCGTAAATACGTGTCCTACGGTTTTCCTATAATTTTTTATAATCCCGGAGTACATTATGAAACGCCCTGTATTAATTAGAGTAACCACGTAACTTTAGTTTAGCGGCTTACGCAACAGGCACTGTCAGCCAAACCACCGTTCCAAATTACGTTTCTTAACATTAAGCAATAAATAAAAATTCCGCAGTCCATATTCAAACCACCGTCCCAAGTTTTTATTTTAACTCTACTACTTTCAGAAGGACGAGAGGGAACAGCCTAGGAACCGTATAAAGAAGTGATGATTTTAGTGTTCCGCTCTCCCCAGTAAAGTGTCACGCCCTTCTCCCATGATTTTCCCTTACTTATTACGCCATCTGTCGCTTCTCTCTTACCCTCTCCCTATCTCTCGTCTCATGCTTCAAAACGTTAAAAAAATTTATTCGGTTTTCGGCTACATAAAGTACTCAAACTTGCGGTATAAAACTGATTGCATAAAGACTTATTGTAGTCACCTCATAACTGTGTTTTCCTCAGCTCGTCTACGCTCTTTTTACTGTAAATATAAAAACGTCTTACGAGACAAGCAAAACTCTGTTAAAAAGAAATTACATTTTCTTCCAACTGATTTCGTCGCATTGTAATTTTACAAGGCCTACTCATTTTATCTCTGCCACCTACAGCTTTATGTCTGACACGTGCCTCCAGCTCTGCTATAATAAATTATTTAGTACAAATGTGTTAATCTTCTGATAATAAACCGAATAAACACACAGACGAAAAACTAACACAAGTGATGCAATACTGTTGTCACGTATAAGTGATCAAATTATAGCTTAATATTCACCGAAGTAAAGAGTAAGTAGCTTACAGACAGACTACCTACTCTTGAGCAGATGAGTTGTAATAAGTGCATTACGGCATACAGTGTGGAAGGCAAACTATGAAGGCATATGGATGACTGGTGGCATAAATCCACTCATTATTAACTCCGACAGGGTCAGCTTCACGGCCGGCTAACTTACCTCCGGGAAATAGCTCTCAGGACTATTTTGATGTTGGTACCGTGCATTTTGTACAGTTTATTATCCAGACCAACAAATGTTTTATATATCGTATGTAATCTTACATGTTTCAATGCATCTACATCATCATCAGGGAGTCTTAAACTTTCGCTTGCCAATATTTATAATTAATAATATATATATATATATATATATATATATGTGTGTGTGTGTGTGTGTGTGTTTTGTTTATTTGTTGGTTTGGATATTTAAGCTCTCAGGATGTTTTGAATAGTAGGCTGGGTGGATGCCAGAGCCGGTATTATTCATGCTTTTTATAAGAGGAAAATCTCTTGTCCCAGCTGTGAGTCGAACCACCTTTCCTCGTTCGACAAGCCCGTAGACTAGTCACTATATCGACTACGCTACCCCGGCTTCAGATAGGAGGGTATAGTTCTGAAATATTTCCGCGTTTTTCAAATTTTCCCTCCAAAGAAATGTCAGGATAGCACTTTAAAATTTCTTGACTATCGGTTAGACGAGTCATTTGTGGACTCCGCAAGAACAGAGAGGCCCCGTCACCAGTGTGGCTTCACACATCTTATCTTGCTTACTGCCTTACATTTTTCATCGCTTCTTCTCAATTAGCTAATTTTGCTATAACTTAGGAAGCTTATAACGTCCTACATAAAATGATTCGAAATTTCCTCGAAAGCGCAAGTAGACTCTAACCTCTAGGTATGCTGTATAAATGTATCCACTTACTTCAGTTGTTTCGAAAATATTTGACATGGACTTCATAAATAAATATAAAACATAATTAACCACGAAACTGAACACAGAAAACCCTAAGAAAGGTCTCTATGTCGGAATTGTCCTCGATAAAATTTCAAAGCTCAAGTATGACAATTGTATTACTGTTAGATGTTCTGGTTTCCCTTAGTAAGACAGAACATGAAACTCGCGAAGACTAAGTTGTTGGGAGCCACCAATTACGGTTTACTTCCATACGCTGCATCATATATCTTTCCTTATTCGGTGAATCAAGCTGCATGCAAAAGAAAGGAAAGCAAATCACAACACTGTCTCCAGCCAGCACCTGATGGCATTCTGCGTCACTATTTGTTACATGTAGGCCCACAACTCCGGTTCTCATTTCTCACACAAACCCACAAACACTTCCATGCATATTTCATTAACCATTTAGCCACAGACCTTAATGGAGTTAAACAGATTGCCCATAAACATAACAGCAAGTCGTTACCTTCATAGTAGATAAGAATACACTGGGTTATGTAATGAGTTCCGAATTGGCAGTTACTTTACTTCCGATTAAGAGTACTGATACATCAGGCGATATTAATAGCAATGTTGGTTTCTATAAACGGTTACAATAAGTTATCCGAAGGGTGAGCACTGTAGGAATTATTACACGGCTTGGTTAATATACAGACTAGAGGCTCATAGGCCCTAGTGTTATAGAATGTAGTAGGCCTGACGAGAAAGCGATGGAAGGGGAGGTCTAACACATGCATGTCCACACAGCGTCCAATCAGGCGGGTTATTAATCACTCTGGTGCTGCTCTAAACACCCTTTAATACTGGATTTTGACAGGTCATTAATAATAAACACACGTAGATTTTAGCTAGAGCTGTTTTATATGTCACAGGATCTCTTCAAGCGCATGATGCTATCCCGTTCATCAAATCTGTGACGTGGCATGTAATTTACTTGGAAGTATTTTTTGCTTATTGCTTTCTTGTACAGTCAAGTTGATTGTTAAGTGTACGGTGTTCTTTATAAATTTAATTCATCCATATTCGAAGAATATCACGTTCACATGCGGTTAAGGGGCACGTAAGGCATTTACTGTCGTGCTGTAATGTATCTTAGATTTTACATCAAGATGTAGTGTTGTATTTTTGCATAAAATGAAGACATAAAATGGGAGGCAGAGTAGAACTAGGGCAGGTTCGTCTCTAGGTAACTCGGTATGCCTTGGCAGTATCATTCTATCAAAACTCCACACTCATATTTCATTCATCTGCCATCAACTCTACATAATCTCAGCAACTGACAGTGCCATTCAGTAACACATTTCACGTCATCGTTTCCAACATAGAGTGTACGTCATTTCTTAATATTTTTTACTACATTATACATAACCCTTTTAAAATAAATTCTTCTTCTTCTTCTTCTTCTTAACATGTAATTGGGCTCCTGAAGTGATTTGTGTTTATGTCTCACGTACCGTAAACTTGAAAGGCTTTCGTAACTTTCTGTGAAAATAATGTTAGGTCCATTAATGCTAACTATAAACATGCAGACTTTGTTTGGCTGACTGCCCAGATTTTGAATCTGAAGCACATGTCCCGTGAAGCACATGTCCCGACGTCGTACGGACGTTTATTAAATGTAAACAACAAAAGTTTCCCAATTTACAATTTAAATCAAACACACTTCATGGCCGAAAGTTTAAAGACGTACGCACAACAGCTGAGAAATTCAATGTTAATAAAATTCCAACCAGATGCAACAGTATGCAGATATTTATTTACTGCAAAGTCACTCTACATGTTTCGGGTGTCACAGCACCCATCATCAGGAGTACTAAAAACTGTAACC
>Ga0123354_10021159_pt1 | contig 10245 bp, 7 predicted proteins | sample TergutLab28metaG_2_FD_97872 | JGI IMG/M metagenome (GOLD analysis project Ga0123354, IMG submission 97872) | Labiotermes labralis P4 segment gut microbial communities from Petit-Saut dam, French Guiana - Lab288 P4 | ecosystem: Host-associated > Arthropoda: Insects > Digestive system > Gut ...
TGGCTGCAGCGTATATCATGTTGTTTATATCTGTTATATTCATTTCATCCTCTTCTAAAAGTTCTTCAATTACTCCATTTATTTCTTCTTGAAGCTTTATCAATTTACTGTTTGTTTTTAATCCTGGCAGCTTCTCCCTTTCAGATATTTGTAGGAGCCTCACCTTAGGCCACATTATTTGAAGGTCTTCCTTTAGTTTATTATTATTATTATTATTATTATTATTATTATTATTATTACGCATCGCTGGAAATTGAAAAGCACAACACAGAGGTGACCACCAGTTGTATAACATTCTTAACAAATTTTCATAAAAGGCCACTAAATGGTTCAAAATTTAAAATTGATCTCCTTACAAGCTTTCCTTTTTGGAAAGTAGGCTAAAATATGATAATGTCTCCTCAAAATAATGTAATGAAGCCTCTTTCACTTTACAATTCACATACTACTGCTATCTGGCCACCATTTACAAATAAAGTGCCTGTTTCAACCTAAAAAAAGGTAACTTTTTAAGACAATTCATCCCTGTTCTGTTTTATACAATATTAAACACAATATACTCAGTCAAGCAAAAAATTAATTTAGTCAGTATTACCTCAACAACATGTGTGGGTGAGCCGAAACTTGTTGTTAAGGTAATACAGAAGAAATTTACTGTTGTGTTCAAAGCATCTAATGCAATTCTTGAAACAAACTGTACATGAACAATACTACAGTACTGAAGTGACTGAAATGTAAGAGAAGGTATTCTGCATACTAAACAATGGGATGGTGCTAATTCTTACTTGTGTTTACAGATGGCTTGCGGCTACTCAGTTTGAGCCAACATATGCAAGAAGTGCTTTCCCTTGCTTTGATGAGCCCGAATTCAAAGCGAAATTCAAGATCACAATTGACACTAAAGAAGGATACCATTCACTGAGCAACATGCCTCAACCTGAAGTAGGAGAGCCTGAGTATGTTCATATTTTGAAATACATCACTTTGTACTTTATAAATCGCCATTATCTTGAATTAGGGGGAAAATCCAGAAAAAACGCAATTTTGCAGGAGAAGCAAGAAGGTGGTCGCGTTTCACACATGACAAATGTTTTGAGAGGTAGGATATCTCCCCCCCCCCATTGGTTATATTTGAAGATGGAGTTATCATATTTGTATATATCAAAGAACCATAAGTTAAATGATCTGCTACACATAACTCGGTTTAGCTCAGAGTGGCAGCAAACCCTGTTTTACAAAACAGGGGAAAATAAATATGGACAAACTTCACAATTATATCTGTATGTACACATAACCAGACACTGAGTCCAGCAACACAGTAACAAAAGTATAAGTATAAGAATCAGAACATTACAGGATATTTCTCAGTTATTGACTTCCTAAAACTCTTACATGTTGAAACCTACTAGAATATCTACTTAAAATTTGTATCTGCTTCGTGTGTTATTCTGAATTCATGGTTTACATTACATAAATTGTGTCATGTAGGTCTCCAAAATGTTTGGAATTTCAGGATTTTAAACAATTATTGAGTCTCCTTACATAACATCAAAGACTATTTCACATCTACTGAAATTATGGATTGAAGTTTTCACGCAGCTGAAAACTAATATATTAATGGTTGTGATGAAAATTTCCTACTTACCTATGCCTTCATTTACAGACTGCTTATAATATTTTCATGTTTGTACACAAACATGCATCTATATTAAATATTTCCTCATCTATCACAATGAAATAAATATTATATTTGAAAATATCAATGCTTGCTACACACAGGCATGTCTATCTCAAGACTTGCATAAACACTCACATAATTTTACATCATACTTCAGTGAAAATGGATGGACAATATATGAATTTGAAGAAACAAAAGAGATGTCAACATACCTGGTGGCATTTATAGTGTCTGACTTCAGCAGCACAGACAGCAACGCCAAATACAGCTTCACAGCATGGGCTCGTCCAAATGCTATTGATAATGCAGCATACAGTCAGACTGTTGGGCCACCACTAGTGAAGTACTATGAAGATTACACTGGTATAGATTACCAGTTCCCCAAGATTGACCAAGTAGCTGTGCCAGATTTTTCTGCTGGAGCAATGGAAAATTGGGGACTCATTACATACAGGTATGTACTAATAACATCTTGTAACTTAAATCATAATGAAGGATGTGCTACAAAGTTTACTGAGTTTTTTTTTTTTTTTTGTGACAGACATCCTAAATTTACATACATGTGCATCGTACAGACTGTACTTCACATATACTTCCAGCATTCTAGTCTCTACACTGCATGCTTGATGTCATTATTGATATACAGTGTACATCAGTTTGAATGTTTCATCAATCTTCCAATTACTCTCAACTCAATACTTCAGTTTATGACAAATAATTCCTCAGTATCTGTACATCTGCAAGACTAAAAGGCTGAAATTGTAATATTTACAATTTATAACCAAAGCAGATGTACCAATCAATAGATCATATGCTGGTCTCTAACACATACTGAAAGGCTTAGTATGTAATGTGCTGATCTCCATGTGTTCACTTGGGAGCCATTTAAATGTCCACACAAAGTCAGAGAAATTCAGGCCATCGCGAGACATAATTTGTATTTAAATCTATTTCCAAAAGGCAAAGAAAGGGGATCTAATTTCAACATCATCAGTTCACACATAGTTCCAATTTTTTAGTTCTGTGTATCGTTCATTTTTATTATGCTTACTCACAAAACAAGGTAAAGGTAAAGAAATCCATGTACAGACCTATTATAGGCCCAGAGGATTCCAGGAGTTTCAAGCTCCGAAATTTTGAAACAATCGGCATGTAAAGGTGGTGAAGATGTTAGCCCTATGCACAAGCTGCCTTTACCCACCACCACTCCTCCCATACATATTTCTACTAGAGGCTGAATTGACCCTAGGGCCAAAGTCCAGCCACAAGGATTATGTCAATGAAAAAATTCCAATGCCATCAGGAGTCAAACACACAACCTTCTGGCTTGTAGTGCAGTGCCCCACCCAACTCTGCCACCACATGCTTCACTCACAAAAAAAACTATAAATTAACCATATGTCTGATTAAATAAGTCATTCCAGCAGCATTATCCTTCAAACTTGACCAAGATATTCACCATTGCAAAACTCAAGGACTCATCACCAAGTCCACAACTGCATTCTATTCAGCCACTTTTATCTAGTTCACATTTTAAACAGCTAATTTCTCCATGACTTACATTAATTCTACCCTTCCATCCACACTGTCTTGAACATTGTCTCCTCTCATACAGCTTTCCAACCAAATTACTATGCCCTGCTGTTTCTACAGCTGCACCAGGTATCTTACCCATCCCATCCTGCATAACTTTCCTGTGCTCACAATGTTACATGAGCAGTACAAATTAAAACATTCCTCTTACACACAAAGACCCCAGCAAGGATACAAGTAACAATGGCTACAGTAAAAACTACTCCAAAATAAGAATCACAATACCACCAAGGTGTCAAAAACCCAGAGGACAAACAAAATACAGAATTTAAAATAAAAAAAGTTTTTGAAGTTTACATGAATTCATATTTAAATATATATTTTTATATCTCTTTTAATATATGAAGAAATGGTCATTTAGAGTTTTAATCATACCTGCAATTGATTTCACAATCACAATCAAATTAGAAGGCAACACCATAACCAACTGCAATAACAACTTTTTTTACAAAACCATTGAGAATGGCCCTAAAAGTGTCAAATTTGCAGGTTTTAACATATGAAAAACAATCTGAACAAGAAACTGCTCTATACAGTCAAAACAGATGGTTGCTAAAATGATTACATTTTGTACTTACCAAATTCCACTGAATATTTTCCTTGTGGACTGATGTCCCTACTCCCCCATAAAATGTGGTGTGCAGCAGCATCATATCAAGTGATGAGAAGCATTGTATTCCCACTACAGTAACCTTCAATGTCCCATAACTCCTTGAATAAGGGTGGTTTGAATCACATGGCAGATACACTGAGGTACATGCATGTTCCCTTGAGCTCCTTCCTCCGCTATACGAGGTATGTCATGTTCACAGCCATCTCATCACCAGTAAAACAGCCCAACAAAGGAAAGGCATAAAATATACTCCTGACAAAAATGCAAGATCTAGAAGCAATATCAGGTACTGCAAACTGCAGTGTACCCATCTTACTGCACAATCCCCTTATTTGGTCCTTATAAACACAGGCTTCCTGAATAAGTGCTATAGCGATTTTCCCTACACTGAGTTTTCAACAAAGAAGTGTTACTACAGCCTTGGCATGGTGCAGATTTATTTGGATAAATTTATTCTTTTGGCAGATTCTCTCTTTTCTCTGTTTATTTATCCTTTAAGAAGGTTTTAATGCTAATTATTCTCAGTTTCTGCAGGTTCAGATTCTATAAGAATCCTCTTGCATGCAGCCCGCACAGAAAAACACTCAAGAGGTCCCCACCTCTGCAGGGCTTAATTCTGGTTGCATCTCACAGATCCCAGTGGAGATGTTGCCTACAGCTCCCCCCCCCCTTCCTCCTCCCCAGCATCCACAGCGACCCTCACACAGCCATCTGACATATGTCTTAATTTACCTCACAGTCGCTGAGTACCTTGAAGATGCCCGCAGACAGTCCTGTGTATATATTGTAGATGATCTTTCTAATGGCACTTCACAAATCCTGGCCCACAAGGAGGATAAGTCTTCTTCTTATTGCCTCATCTTTTGAATCAAGAACCTCCCACATCTCTGTATGGAGCCATGGATTGAGGTTCTTGATTCATTGCAGCAACTCCCCAGAATCTGCCGATATCTCATCCAAAGTCCTGATGGCTAATTTGATGGCTGGTCTGAGGCAACAAGGTGCTTCGCATCAGCTGCTTTCAGCTTAGCACCCTCTCTGAGCTGGAACCCATTCAGGGCCCCAGTAAGCCAGTCCACACATCAATGAGTGCACCTCCCTCTAGTCTGTAAGTCTAGAGGAGTGGGCATTCCTCTACTGGGGTTTCATGGAACACTCTTCCAATCTCCTTAAGGGCCTATCCTTTGGGATGATCCAGTAAAATTGCTGCCATGAAGTTTACTAATGCCTCCCTACATGATTCAGGTTCCACCAAACTTCTGAGACTCTTAGGGGGCTGTCACATACGAGTACATCTGTCAGGTCTGGGCCTATTAGGACCCATTGTTTGATGTGACAAGGTTTCATACCCTGGTTGCACTAAGCCCCCGGTATCTTTCTGACCTGCTCTAGTTTTCTTAAGCTTTCTCCTACCAGACCCAGATAACTTGGGTCTTGCTACTTGGAACCTTTTGACCAGAGAGGTCCCTAACTGCAAACCCTCCACCCCTATAGGTTTGCTATTACTAGCTCTCTGAATTGATATGCCAGAAGAACCAGCTCCCTGGAAGTTTCCTGCATAGGTAAGGGTTCCACAGTTGGCAAGACATTACTCCCTATTTTTTGTTCAGTTTTTAGCTTTGCCAGAAACGCCAGCTCCCTGGCTTGGTTCGCCAGACACTGCTGAGCGACATTTTACAGGTGTGTTTAAGGTGTTCCTTTGTACTAGTCATTCCCTTGTATGTCCCACAAGTTATGGGAAAATAGTTGTCACTACCCACAGGGCCCCTAAAAGGTGGAAGGCATAAATACATTGGGGTGCTACCTGGTGTCCCATGGGGACTGCTCATAATACTGCCATCATCACCCCAATGCTGCAAAGCCCTTGGCACAATGCCTCACATCTTAGATTGGGTCAACCTTTGCTCTTAGCTGTTTATAGACTCTACCCCTCTCTGCAATATGCATGACAAAGGTTGGCTTTTGGAGGGACACAATAGGTAAAATTATAATGTAAAAAATATTCCCCGAAACACTGTGATCTCAGAGCTGTGCTGCTAATTTTCCCTCCTAGATCACAGGTTTTCATCCTTTTCATGGCATAGGGCCACAGTGGTTATTGTGGACTGGTTCTCAGGCCACATATGGATGAACAGCAGTAAGTAGTATATGTAGCCATTTAAATTATTGTGTAGTTTTTAAGTACACACATAATTTAGTAACGTGGCTGTTGGCCACATAGTACGAGCTAGCAGGTCGCGGATGGGAGATCCATGTCCTTAGCCAATACGTGGTCGGACAACTAAGTTCGCGAACTCGCCACCGTGTGTTTGCCGTGGCAGCACTGGACGAAAGCCTTAGTACGATTTGATGACATTAACATATCAGGGTTTCACAGCTGTGTTGTTGTTGGTGATTTATTGCAGTCTCTTTCTGAGTGGCATCTATTACTGTCTTGCGTGTGTTTTGGTATGCCGCCGCGAGAATATCGAAGCTTCAATTAGAGCAGCGAACAAACATTAAATTTCTTGTTTAACTTGGAAAGAGTGGAAACGAAATCAGAGAGATGTTAGTGCAAGTTTACGGGGATAATGCTATGAAGAAAACAGCAGTTTACAAGTGGGTGAAACGTTCTTCTGAGGGATGAGAAAGTGTCACTGACGAAGAGAGATCAGGATGGCCAGTAACAAGCAGAACTGAAGAAAACATGGCAAAAATTCGTCAAATTGTGCGTGAAAATGGTCGGCTGACTGTCAGGAGCATAGCAGAGCAGGTGAACATCGACAGAGAAACAGTTAGGAAAATTTTAACTGAAGATCTTGACATGAGGAAGGTGTGTGCAAAAATGGTCCCAAAGAGCTCACCGAAGAACGAAAGCAAAGAAGAGTCATAATTTGCCAGACCTTTTGGAGAGGCACGATGACATTTTGGGCCATGTCATTACAGGTGATGAAACATGGGTCTACCAATACGACCCTGAAACGAAGCGGCCAAGTGCACAATGGAAGACTGCCAATTCCCCACGACCAAAAATAATCCGTCGGTCCAAATCAAGAGTCAAAACAATGTAACTGACTTTTTTTATATTAGAGAGATTGTTCATTATGAATTTGTACCAACTGGACAAACAGTCAACCAAGTTTGCTAATTGGAATTACTGGAAAGGCTGTGTGAAAATGACCCCAAATTTTTGCCAACAACTCATGGATCACGACAATGCACCAGCTCACATGGCATTGTCTGTGAGGGAGTTTTTAGCTACTAAACAAATAACTGTGTTGGAACACCCTGCCTATTCACCGGATCTAGCCCCCAGTGATTTTTTTCTGTTCCCGAAGATAAAGGAAATATCGAAAGGAAGGCATTTTGATGTAATTGACGACATCAGGAGTAATACAATAGCAGCTCTGAAGGCCATTCCACACAACCAGTTCCAAAATTGTTTTGAAGGGTGGACTAGGTGCTGGCATGGGTGCATAGCTTCCCAGGGGGAGTACTTGGAAGGCGACCACGGTGGTATTCAGTAATGAGGTATGAAACACTTTTACCGCGATGAGTTCGCCAACTGTATTGTCCAACCATGTATATCACACCCTTATAACACAATAGTCAAAATTACACTTCATATATTTTAATGTTGAAATGTTTGGAAGCAGAACATAAGATGCGTAACTTGGACTGAATGACAGCACATGGGACCACATCATGGCTCATGCAATTAATTGCTTTCATATCACTGTAGAGTCCTGGGTTATGCCCTGTCACTATCACTTCACTAATTCTCCACACTCATTCATTCACTACAGACTCTACATAATCTTTGCAATTGATAGAATTGTTAATACACACAAAAAAAGTAGCATGATGTACCATGAAACATGTAACTCTTGGTCAAATTATTTAGTTAGTGCACATTCCATACTAGAAATTATACACAGATCTCACATACAATGCCACATCATCACATATTAAGTACCTGCAATTGTTCAAATGAGGCAAATTAAAAACCACTTTTCAAAGCATTACAGCTCATCCTCGGAGACCACACACCTCACATAAATCATTACAGTTCACAAAATAAAAAATCATATGATGAGACCAGATTATGTTGCTACACAAAGGGACCATCCTTATTTAAAACTTATTAAATTACATTAAAAGATGGGGTAATTATTTTAAGAATTTCACAAATTGTCCAAAGTAACAGATTTTTAAATTCATGCTAAGTTTACTTCTCAGACCTACATCCCATCTGACTTATGTGAACAAATGTCATTCTGATGGTGAACAATACACATTAAAACCTTTAGGATGAAAATTAACACAAATTGTATCTAATGGTTTAGTTCATATGGTGCAGCAAACACACTCCAGGTCTATTACAACAACCAATTAGTTAAAGCCAAAAAGGGAATTAATGTTATGTGATAAATCTGGTGGTACATATAGTAAAGACTAGAATTTAAGGGGTTAATAAGTCGATAAGCACTGTACCTGAGGAAGTCAAATGGGAAGAGGCATAATATCATTAAAGATTAAATTAAGTTGCAACTGCTAAACAATGTGCCTTCAGTTCTTCCAAAGAACTTGTATTGTAATAATGAATACAGTACAATTCTGTTAATCTGACTCACAAGGAAATAGACAGGTGCCGAATTATCAAATATTGTGGATTATAAGATGATACCAATACTACAAATAATTACAGTAACCAATATTTGCACATAAAATGACAAAAATCGTACATAATATACAAAATTCCTACATGTTTCAGAGCTGAGGTGCCATCTAATGGGAATTCAAAATATATAGGCATACTTACAGGTCTTTGTATTTTTAACTGTATTGTAATTACCTGTAAAAAATAATGCACACACTATACAACATCAAATTTGTAAGAGGTACCAATATTCATCTAAGTTCTTACAGGTAACTGTTTGTTACTGCCCTTATACTTGTGCAATACAACTAATCAGACAAGTATTCCATTTGGATGTCACCTGCATGCGGTGGTTCAGGGTCTTTGGTGTTTTCTTCTATGTTTTCTGGAGTATTTATAGCTGATGAAGTTCACAGGGTAAGAGACAAGATGTCAGGAGATTCCACAATGTTTGATGGACAGAATATCTTAGAGGCCTTTTTGAATATGACCCTGAGATCTGCCTGTTTCACTGAAACATTTTGTTCTGGTAAAACAAAACTTTCAGCTCTGAGACTGCTCACCTCATATGCCACATTATCAGCACTTTAGGATTAGTGGGAGACAGATTATAGGAATTTAGCTGTATTTGTGATGTGACAAACAGAAATGCAAGCAATCAGAAGTAGCTATGACACTGCTAAACTTCCCATACAACACATTTCAGCATGATACATTTCTGCAACCTGTGACACTATTCATTTTACTACATTACAGGATTCTGGTACATCCAAGTAGTTATCTATCACAATTATGTATATTGGTTTAAATTTTAAGGGAAACAGGACTGCTGTACTATGAAGGGGTATCAACAGAAAGTAACAAGAAGTCAACAGCCCTGGTCATTGCCCATGAACTTGCTCATATGTGGTTTGGCGACCTGGTTACCCTTCAGTGGTGGGATTACACATGGCTGAATGAAGGATTTGCCCGTTTATTTCAGTACCTTGCAATGGATAATGTAAGTTCCATAATATGTGTCATAAAATTAATTACATGGCATCATCAAATAGTTTATAACCACAGCCAAAATACAGACAGTTCACCAAATTATGTATTTTATTAATGTCACTAACAGATTAAACCTGAATGGCGTCTCATGGAGCAGTTTGTTGTGGATCAGCAACATCCAATATTCACTAATGATGCTCTTCAGAGTGCCCAGTCTCTAACCAGTGAATCTAATACTCCTGCAGAGATATCAGCTAAGTTTGGTACCATCTCTTATAGCAAAGGTAGGCCTACTGAATTCTTAGAAACTCTGTCAAAAAGCACAAAATCATTTTCTACTGTTTCTCATATTTATAAACATTAACTCTTTTGCAGTTACTGTTTTGACATTAAAAATTTCTTCATTTTGAACTCAGAGTGTATTTATAGCTTTTTAAACAGCTATTATCATCATAATAATTGACCAATCTTTACATAAGATGTAGAGTTTTCCTGCAAGCTAGGAACTGCAATTCTTTATGTTACCTAGATGAATTTCCGTCTACTCCCACCGGAGCCTTCATGGCCTGTTCTTGAGTGAACTTTATATTTATAATAAAACTAAGAGTAAAATATAAAAGTAATAAAAAGTAAAAACTATATTTATATTTTACACTTAACTAATGACCACTTGCCACTGCTTAAGAATTCATGAACCTTTACTGTAATTTCAAGAGTTTGTTTTAAAAAAAA
>Ga0123354_10021162_pt1 | contig 10244 bp, 8 predicted proteins | sample TergutLab28metaG_2_FD_97872 | JGI IMG/M metagenome (GOLD analysis project Ga0123354, IMG submission 97872) | Labiotermes labralis P4 segment gut microbial communities from Petit-Saut dam, French Guiana - Lab288 P4 | ecosystem: Host-associated > Arthropoda: Insects > Digestive system > Gut ...
ATGGTTCAATGTGACTTCCATTGGTAATGCGGCAGACGTCCCACCTGTAGTCAGTCTCTTGCCACACGCTACGTAGCATCTCTGGCGTCACTTTTGCAAATGCGGCAGTCTGCCGCATTACCAGTGGAAGTCACATTGAACCATAACTATCCGAGGTAAAACTCGGTGTGTTTTGCTACATTTTGACAGCTCAAAATGTTATGTATGTTCTCTGTATAAATTTCTATACGCTTTCAAAGTTGTAAAGCTCTTTTTGAAACACCCTGTATAGAGTGAGCAAAAATAAATCTGCCATACTTAGGAGAATGTTCCTTAGGTTCATTTACATTGCTGTAAGGAAACATTAGTATATCAGAGATAATGATAATGATAATCTGTTTACATTAATTGATTACCAAATGCATGTTAAAGTGAGGAGTGATTTGTTCTTCCTTAATTTTTAACACTTGTACTTCTAATTAACAATTGAATGACAAGGATGTTAATTAAGTTAGAAAAAGTTGTAGTAGTGTCATAATAATTATCCTTAGGGTTCTTTGTACTCTATATAGTATGTATGGCTTAGCTAACACTCGAGGATGGACTTGTTCAACGTACATTTGACATATCATGGTAAACAGATGTAGTACATTGAACAGCAATAAGCCCACATTTTTCTCGCATTTTCTCCATAAACCTTCAACTTTGGATATAGGTATGTTTGGTTATACTAATGTAATTTAATCCATTCCATTTTCTGAAGCATCCAGATTTCACATTGTACTTCACGTTTATACAATTCTTTTGCTAATTTTGATTTTATGTCATCTATGTTTCATATTTTTTCTGTGTTTAATTCTAGATCATATTTGATATTTTCCTGTAAGATAATTTGTTTACTATGTATGGCATTTATATTTCACCCAAATGAATGGTAGTTTCATCTTCAATAACGCTGGATTCAGGACTGGCTAGTTTGGTAATATGCATTTCAGGCTCTAATTTCACCAGTCGCATGAGTATTCTGTAGTTGAAATAAATTCTCCACCAGTCCCCCACTGCTGTTGGAATTTCCATGAATTTCACCATTCTCATCTTTTATGAACTGCACTACAGGCTGGCACATCCCTCCTTAATCAAAACTGTGTCTTTAAACATATCCCTGCCCTTCTTTTTTTCACTGTGTAGTCCATCTCACTGACTTCTATCTTGTACATATATTGTCTGTTTTCTCATTCAAACCTCACTGATTTCACATTTTAAGTACATTTTGACCTTTTTCCTTCAGAAATTACCTAAACCTGGTTAAGACATCACTGCATAAAATGTTTTCCCACAGAATAAGTTGTTATAATGTAGTAAAAAATATTCCCTTCTAATTAATATTTCCCTTTTAACATGTTCTCCACCTAAAAGATTTTCTTGCCTAAGAAGCATGAATATTTTTGGACACATCTACTTGTCACCAATATAATATATGTCTGTATGAGCATTGTGGACAATTTTGTATTCATTCAGTTATCACAAACATACAATGCTGAAATAATGCCCTCAGTACATAAATATTGATCTCCAGGGTCTTTCCACAACAGAGCAGCGTATCAATGCAAATTCATGAAAACATGGTGTAAATTAGATCATTTTCTTGCCACAATGTCATCTGTTTCCACCTCTGCCTTTCACACAGCATGAAGTGAATCAACATAGGTTCAGTGGAATGCTTTTAGGCTGTGTCTTACTTAAATTTAGATCATCTGAAATATTCTGTATGCCAATTTGCATACTTTTTGTCTTAGTTCAATTTGCATATGTGTACACAATTTTCAACCTGCAGAGCCATTAATTACTGAACACATGATTAGCAAGGCTGCTAGATCAGAAGCTGGAATAAAGCATAAGCTGCCATCATTCAAGAGAAGTTTAATAATATAAAAATGGTGGCTGTTGCTTAAAATTTTCTTCACAAAAATTGTTTAAGAATTGTGCATTTCTGTGTGAACTTAAAATATGTGACACATTACTTGGTCTGTTAGTGAACAGCTGAGCCTAAAAAATATGAAAACAACAAAGTATGTAAGCAGGATCAGTATTTATGGAACAGCAGCACAACTGACTACTGCAAATCTCACATAAATCTTATTACTCTCAATAAGCTAGCAATAAATATGTTCCTCTTGATTATGTCTTCTGTTTGTTGACCAAGGCTTGTTTTCTTAATTTTTTGGTTACAGAATAGTGTCATCACTTCCTGCCCGTTCACTGTATGCTCAGTAACATTTGTTGTGGTTTCTACAGAACTGATCACTTTAATTTCTCATTTCTGTTTCAAGTACCCTTTGCTTTATCATTATCTCCAGTTGTGGTCTAAAATTGCAACCGTCCTCGAAGGATTAAGTATGATATCATGTCATTAACAGACTCTCCTTTTTTAACTGCCATTTCAAGAGAACACCTCAGTAAAACACCATATTTGAAGTGTTGGTCCTTCTTCTCTTTCCATGCAGAAATATGTAATTTCCCTGTTCATTCTTATCATCAATAAGGTATGTGGCCTTCTTTCTTCTTACAAAGTCCAATTTGTAATGACTGCAGGCCCCTACCTTATAGAAGCTCCAAACATTTGAAGCATGTCAGTGTTTTGTATCTTTTACGTTTATAATACTGGTTTGATTTACAGATCTGTTACATGAACCTCTTACAAATGGTGTAAATAATGGGAATGTGAGTCCGACACAGTCAAGCTCTAGTTCTCTCCATTCACTTCCGCGGGTGACAGCGACAGATGTGCACAATCGTGGACAGCTTGCAGTCACAGTTCCAGAGTTTCCAAGTATGGGTGCTGGTAGTGATGGACAGCACTCCCATCACTCTTCACCTTCGCCCAGTCCATATTGTCAGTTTAAGAAAAATGTGCCAGAATACAGTAGTTTCAGAATCATGAAACAGAAGGTATCTATGCCTTTCAGAGAGAACAACTCTTAGTTTTATAAGCTGTTATCACATTCATGTGATAACATGACTGATAAGGCATATTTGACTGCCTGCATGCATGTAATGATGTTCTCAGGCAATTAACTATGTCTGATAGAGAAAAAATGTTTCCATAAGTTAGAGTTGTATTCCATATTGTCCCACATGTAAGGAGACCTCACTGAATTAAATCATCTTACCCTTCCGTTGTCTATACTTGCATGTGTTTGTGCACAAATATGCATGTGCATAAATTGTGGCTGTGTAGCCTCTTGAAATTGCTGACCAGGCTGTTTGCAAACCTGTATGGTTCTTTTGACTCATTTGTAGAATTAATAATGGAGGTCTGACAGTTAGTGAAGCATGTATACCTGCCGTATACCTCATCACACTGTTAATTTCTTCACTGTAAATACGAGGCGTGACCAAAATGTATCTGGACTGAGTTCATTGCTGTAGTACCTTACATCACATTGTGACAGGGTGTGTCTGAATTCTTTCCTGCATGTCCTCAATCAGCAAGACCTCACTGCAGTCTTTCATAGTGATACAGTCATTACAAGTAAAGAGCAGTGTATGTGTCACGTGTTGTATTTGTCATGCCCAAGAGCACAGAACAATGCCTGCATGAAAACTTCTGCGTAAAATTCAAGAAAACGGGAACCAAAAGTACAAAATGAATAAAACTGCTTTTCACAAGGAGGCCATGAGCTGTGCACAAGTTTTTGATTGGTTCTGCCTCCTTAAAAATGGGCACACTTCCATAGAAAGTGATGATCATTCTGCTACACTTTGTCAAGCAGACATAATGCATTGATAGCATAATTGTATGATTTGGTGAGAGCAGATCAAAGACTATTAGGGAAGTAGCTGAATGACTAGGAATTTCTTTTGGCTCATGCCAGGTGATTTTAACTAAAACATTTGGGCATGGGATATAGTAGATGTTGGTGAAGTTCATTCCATGCCTGCTGATAACAGAGCAGAAGGAGCACCACCTTTCTGTAGTCTCTCATTTTCTTGATTGTGGAGAAGCAGATGAAAATTTCTTTATGAACATTGTAGCTTGTGGTGAAACTTGGCTGTATTGTTATGACCCCGAAACTGAACAAATCAGCACAAACATTTTTATCACCATGACCCAAAACAATGTGCCAAGTTTGATGCAAGACAGGTGATTCTTGTTCCTTTTTCATTCAAGAAGTTGTTATTCACCATGAGTGTGCTGCACAAAACCTAATTGTACACCAGCAATTTTATTTGGAATTACTAGGATGGCTCTGTGATTCAGTTTGCCATAAATGACTCCACCAAAAAAGGGCAGATTGGTGAGTGGCAGATTTATCATGACAACACACTCACACAATCAGTCAAACCACATTCCACATGTGTGTCAACCCCCATACTCCACTGACATGGCCTCCTCTGACATTTTCCCCTTCCCCAAAATCAAGAACACCTTGAAGGGCACTGGATTTGAAGACGTGGAAACAGTCAAATTTAACACAATGCAGCAACATCTGTAGATCCCCAAAACAGTATTAGAGGCACCTTCAACATTGGAAGAGCCTCTGGAGTACATGTGTCCAAGCAGAAGAGGTGTGCTTCCAACAGAATTAATCTGTCATCAAGGTAAGTTTAATATTTTTTTACAGCATCAGTCCAGATAATTTTTGATGGGGTCTCCTATTTATACTGAAAATAACCAGCATAATGCCAATACTATTTACAACATGCAGTCATATATTTTTTGCCATTTACCTGGCATTTGTGAATACCAGTTTTAATTTCATGTGTATGTGCTTGTGGGCTATGTTGTGTCACTGTAGCTGGAATCTGATTTTAAGTGTTTTCTATGTACACACACACACACACAGAATCAGGCTTGTGTATTAGCACATTAATTGTTCATTTACATATGTCCCCATTCTTAAATGAGTAATATGCAAGTACTCAAGCCTGGCCAGTTCATATGTATGGGAATTTATGGTGACTTACACAAAGACATAAATAAAATTAAGTATTAGACAAGCATGCATATAAAGGGTTTGTTACAAACTGGTATATTTTATTAAGAGAATTGCCTGGTCTTATGTCATACAGATGAAAAGGGGTTTTAAATTACGTCGTTTTAAATCCGAAGTCAGTGTACATGAAGAAAAGAGTGGAGTAATCACTGGGACACCAAGTACCACCACAGCACTTAGTATTGAACCTAGTGGAGGTGGAGAATCTGATGCAACTGAACTTCTTCAAATGGAAGGACTCCCCCATGCCATCTCACAGCCAAACATGCTTCAGATCAAACAGCCCTCCATTCATCTTAAGCATAAAAGACCTTCAGGTGAAACATTTCATTCTGTTTCTGTAGTTAGTGTTTACATCCGTGCTTTTTGCACACTCTGCCAGTTTTCCCTGTAATATGCAATTATTTTCATTGAACAGTGAAGGACCACAGTAAATAAAACATATAGGATTCTTATGTAATCTTTCATTAAGTACATCTTCCAATATTTTTTATGACCATAATTTTTTTAATAAGGTCACCAAAATTCTTCTTTATCATAACTGAGATATGTTTACTTTCATGTATTATTTGGGAATGGCTGTATGTTACATCTGCAGTCCTTAATATTAGTCTTACACTAAGTGAATTTGCTTAATACTTATTATAAAATATGACAGGAGGACAATGGATGCAAATGAAATGACCTTAGTCCTCCTGGGCAAAATTTGTATGCAGTTGGACTAGCAGGAGTATAGTATGTATTTACATCTGGATTAGAGAGTGTTCACATGTCCTTCATTTTGGCCATATTTGTATCTTTCTGTGCAAATGTTATGTCTCCTTCATTCATTAATGCAAACCAATTTGGTAGAGGTACAAATATTTTACATTCAATTACCTCACATCCCATAAACCTATATGATCTGAACATTTTTGAGGAACATATGGATAAAGTTTCTTGAAAAACAAATAATTAGTTGGCATTACTTCACATCCTATAATCCTATATGAGCTCAACATTTTGAGGAATATAGGGATAAAGTTTCTTGAAAAACAGATAATTAGTTGACGCTTAATGTCTTCTGGGATGTAATGCTACCTTATGAATTAGAAATTGACCATTTCAGGAGACTGCTAGTTAACCACTATATCAGAGGATTCTACTACCTCCCATTTCCTTAAGCTGGAGGCAGCATCTTGCTCCAAAACAATGGTAAATTTCTGTGGGAGTGCCCATCCTCGAGACAGTAATCTTACTCAGTTATTTTACCAACCACTGCACTTATATAAATTTATAAAATTTACACCTTAAAACATTAAAGCATTAAAAACGCTCCAACATGTTTCAGTCCTAGGACCATCATCAGGGAGCTATATCGTCCTTGCTAAAGTTACACCGTTAAAAGTCATATTAATTTCACTATTCCAGTTGGTTTTGTGGCAGCATGCCGTGTTGTGTTGGCAAGAGTGCCCTGTTATGGATGTGTGTTCTGTGTTTCGTGGCGTGATACTGGCCACTGATACACGCCACGAAACACAGAACGCACATCCATAACAGGGCACTCTTGCCAACACAACACGGCATGCTGCCACAAAACCAACGCGAATAGTGAAATTAATATGACTTTTAATAGTGTAACTTTAGCAAGGACAATATAGCTCCCTGATGATGGTCCTAGGACTGAAACATGTCGGAGCGTTTTTAATGTTTTAATGTTTTAAGGTGTAAATTTTATAAATTTATATAAGTGCAGTGGTTGGTAAAATAATTGAGTGACTTGACAACATGCACGGTATAAGAACGAAAACAGTAATCTTAATTCTCACTGCTCTTAGAACCTCATATCTCACAGTTTTTGGTTGGTTGGTTGGTTGGTTGATGTTTTTGAAGTGGATTAAATTTCACTCATAATTGAAGTGTCAACATATGAACCAGTGAGGGCAACTGAAACTGTAAGAAGTACTGTAATATTTGCATCTCATTTTCAGATATTGAAAAGGTTTGTATTTTGCCATTTCATGACATTATCTTATATTAAACCTTTGAGGCCTGATTTAAGTGCCCATTGGACTCTGGAATAGACATACTGTTTGAATGACTGCCCATTGCTTTGTATGTTCTTGGCCAACAACTTTAGTGGACACTCAGTTTTCTCAGTGTCACACTGCACCTCGATGGCCAACTTTCATCACAAATTACTTGTGACATTTCAGTCACATTTAGAATGTATAAGACCTTAAAACAGGTCACCATTCAATCACTGCCATGGGTTTAATAACTAATTTAAACCAGTGCCTGTTCCATTTAGAACACTAGTGTAGTGCTATAAACCAAGTCATTACCTTGCTGAAACTTGCTAGCCATTGCTCCTTCTCCTGAGTTTGAATAATCCAGTCTACACCCCCTACACACACATGCACACAATTTCTCTGAGCTTCATTTTAATATCTGTATAACACAAGCCATCTCTTACGTAGTGTGTTCCTGACTGAAAATTAATACATAGGTGGATCAAAAAGTTCTTGAAATGCAGTCATTTTGAGATATTGGAGCTTCATGTTAAAGCAGAAGGGGATAAGGTCATAGGCATAGTCTGTGTGTTATCTGTGAAGCAAACTGGAACTATTCTGCCGCAGTCAGCCACACAGTGGAAGTGTGTCATCAGTGCTTCTCACAGTGTCTCAGTTGTAACACCAAATGACCATCAAGTTCTGGTGGAAATCAGCAGTGGTGGCAGTTGTAAGAGTCAGTGTAGTGTTTGGAGCTGTAAGTCTGAGGAAATTCACTGTGTATCTGATACCGCTGATTTAAAAATGGTTGGGAGTTGCTAGACAATAACAGGTGCAGTGGCAGGCCCTTCACCTTCTAGGAATGATGATAATGTAGGCAAAATTTCTGCAATCATGACATTTTATCAGTCTGTCATATGGATCAGATCAGAAAAATCTGGAGAATGTTTGTTGATCGGGCCATGCCTGTGTCAAAATTTTGTATCCTGCTGTATGAAGGAGATCAGGAAGTTGATTGCTTTTGATTTGAATGATCAGCAGAAGAAGCAAACCTCCTCCTGTTGAAGATTATAGCTGGGGATGACTTTTGGCACACCAACTCATTAACATGATAAAAAAAAGTCATGGGTCACAAAATCTCAGGAGAAGACCATACTGATCACTTTTTCTATGGCTGGATTGTGATGCACCACAACTTTATGCTTTAGAACAAACAGTGAATTCTGTTTTTATATTGAAGTTCTAATGCGTTTTTAAGGGTGCCATTTGGTAATAATGTCCAGAGAATGGAGAAAGAAATGGATCTGGCAGGCATAATGCCATACTGACCACTTTTTTTTGATGGCTTATGTGTAATGCACCACAAGTTTATGCCTTACAACAAACAGTGAATTCTGTTTTTTATATTGAACTTCTAATGTGTGTTAAGGGTTCCATTCAACAAAAAATGTCCAGACAGTGGAGAAAGAAATGGATCTTGCACCATAACAATGTGCTTTCCTACACCTCCCTCACAGTGCAGTTTTTGGTGCAGAACTACATTTCAGCCAACCCCATCCACAATATTCTCCACATCTTTCTCCATGTGACTTCCAGCTCTTCCTAAGTCTCAAGATTGGGCTGAAATGTCATTGTTTAGCTTCAGGAGAATGAATTCAGTGAAAATGACAACAGGTTTCACAGCCATCCAAGAAGGGGACTTCAAGATATGCTTCCAGCAGTGGCAATACAGCTGAAGCAAGTGTGCATGTGCAGAGAAGCAGTACTTTAAGGGTGATTGGTTTATGTCTTATTTATATATATATATATATATACAGTTTTTATACGAATTACATGTAAGTTCTGCAAACTTTTTGATCCTCTTGCATGCACACTATTAGGCCAAATACAGAATTTGCACATCTCGTGTTTTCTAATTTTCTTCATCGTCTTGTTACTGCATCTGTTTTGACACTCCATTCTCAGACACCAGTAGTCTTTGTACTTCACTTCTCTTTCTCTTGGTGGTGTTGTTCATATCAACCTCCAATTTTTTAAATATATGTTAAGAAGTGTTTTGGTTTGCCATTGTTTTAGAGAAATTGGCAGTTTCAATTTTCATATTAAAGTGACTAATGGAAAAACCTTGTCTTATTACACCGTTACTCACGTGGGTTTCAGGCCATCCTCACAGACCCTTGTGTCAGGAGAAATTATTTATTAATATTATATTTAAGCATTGTTTTATTTTAATGTATGTACAGATCTGAAAGCTTCTGCTCCTTTTCGGCCTGACATTTATTTTGGAGTTGAGGGAAAAGTGATCCAAGCACAAGGACTGCATGTAGCACATGTGGCACAGCTCTACTGTCATATTAAATTACAAAGGTGACCATATCACAGTCTATTATTTAAGTGCATGATTGGCTTTTGTAATGTATGTATATGTCCACAGTTCAAATTGCACCATGGAATTTTATTGTAGAAATAACAGTTAGTAATAAGGTACTCATCAACATAAATAGTTAAAAATGTGGAAAGATTAACCCTTTCTGTGAGACATTACATTCATCGTAGTTTGAGAGGCCATTTCATCACATTTTTGTAACTGTTTTTTATTCGGTGGAAATTCAAGCTAAGTGAAATGGGTGAAAATTTCAGTTTCGTATAAAACAATTACAGTGACAATCTCTTTAAGACTTTCAGAAAAGCCAAGGAAATGTGCCTTACCAAGTGGGAAGACCTCTTAAAAGGGTATGTCTGAGAAGTTCAACAGTCTTGAAACATTACTTTCACACTTTTTGAAAAGGCCAAGGAAATGTGCCTTACTAAGCAGGAAGACCTTTTAAAAGGGTAGGTCTGAGAAGTTCAACAGTCATAAAACCTTACTTTTATTTGACTGCCCCAGTATTTTGTCAGTGACCTTTCTTATAGAAGTGTCTACTTCTTCAGTGATTTTGGTGCAAGGGACTTTCAGAACACCATCCACATTGTTTATCATGTTCAGCTCTTCAGATATTGAGAGTGCTGCTATTTCCTGTTCTTTATGTGGACATTTCATAAAATCAACCAAAAAATTTTATGACACAGTGAATTCAACTTTCGGCTCAATTCTTTGAAGCATCCAGTTCACTGTTAGCACTGCAACTGCAAGAAGTTCTGCATAATGGGCATGCCCAGATTTTTTTTCTTGGGGGGGGGGGGGGGGGGGGGCCCCCTGGCGGTGATATTATTTTTTTTTTAACAGCAACGGTTGGTGTTTTTTTTGATACAAGTGCTAACACTTTTCTCCTCAAAA
>Ga0123354_10021164_pt1 | contig 10243 bp, 5 predicted proteins | sample TergutLab28metaG_2_FD_97872 | JGI IMG/M metagenome (GOLD analysis project Ga0123354, IMG submission 97872) | Labiotermes labralis P4 segment gut microbial communities from Petit-Saut dam, French Guiana - Lab288 P4 | ecosystem: Host-associated > Arthropoda: Insects > Digestive system > Gut ...
CAGTACACAGGTTACGAGAGGACTGATTGGAATGGGTAGGATTATCGGTAATCCTACCCATTCCAATCAGTCCTCTCGTAACCTGTGTACTGTACAGTCACCTAAGGAGAGTGACGATACCAGATGCTGTGTTAATACAATTGTCCTCCTGAAGATGAGCATAATAGTGTTCGAAACATGTACAGGAATGGAATAAATGTATTAAAATAAAGAATTTGTGCATCAAGTTGGTAAAAAAATACTATCACAGTTTCCACTGTAAGACCAATAAAAACGGACAACATGTACAATCTTGAACCATTTTTATTTGATCGTAAATATAATTGCTAATGATAAATGTCAGAAATCAGAAGATCCTGTTTATTGGATTCGTAGATTTTGAGAGACTTCTATAATTATTTCATCCCGACAGTATTTTAAATATATCAACTCCTCATTACAAGTTTTGTGGATAACATATATTATACATTGACTTTCATTCATTTAAATTTTTAACATTGTTCATTATATTTCATTTTATAGTATTTTGGGACCTGTCACACGGTAAGCTGTAAGGTTTTACAAAACACAATCGTATTGTAAGCTCACACGCATGTGTAATTTTATGGAAAAGAGTCCTTTTGGTTACAATAGCCTATCAGATGGTGAAGGTAATTCATGTAAATTATTGAAACTTAAGTTTCACGAGAGTCCTATGCTGATGGTTATCCTGAGCCGCAAAATCCATTAAACTCTTATATCTCACAAAAATATTTTGATACTAACCTCCCACTTACCTCTAGGTCTCACAAGAGGTCACTTCTCTTTGTGGTTTCATTTTACGTTTTTCGATCACTTATCATATTACAAAGACATAAATGTAAAAAAAAAACACTAAGCATCGATAAACATAGTCTACGTTGAGCATAAATAAGGATACATACAGTTAAAATTCTTTAACGTTCAAGTAAAAGGGGACCGAAATGAAAGAGATGAGGATAGTGTAAATTTAAGTAAAATCATACATTTATGTTTAATATGTGCTGCCTCTTAATATGATACAGACTCTTGATCCATGGCTTCAGACTGCCATGTCTATGGTGGATAACGAGAAATACATTTAGGTTGGTCACGCTAAAGCAACATTGTAGAGTATTTCTATGTTCGTATTGTCACGTAATTCTGAAGTCCGTGACATGGTGAAACTTGGAAGTTTCGGGTTATTTATTAGATTTCAGAATTCTGAACAAGTTCTCGCTTAATGACGTTGGAAGCAGTAGCAGAAGAATAATCTTGTCACCATGTGTCTGTAGAACTCTATTCTTTTTCTGCATACCCAACGAATATCATTTTCTATACAACTCTCAAAGTCACTTTGGTTGGTATGACTAGGTTATTAGGGTAATGAAACATGAGCACGTAAATATGAAACTATAGCACACCGACTTAAAATGGTGGTAAAAAGTGAAATAATTAGAATATTATATATTTATCTGCTCAAAGCATTTTTTAAGCTAAAGTTAATGGCAAAACCAAAAGATTGGAATCAATACATAAGATCAAAAACATAGAGTAATATAAAAGTCAGAGAGTTTATAAATAAAATTGTACCAACTAATTGCGTGGTTGCATGAAAATAACACTTTGAGGTAATCAAAATATTACCAGAGTTTTGTGCAGCCAAATTTCATTGCTATTTCTGAAGTGTCAGCCAATAGATACTATTCTGAGTAGGATTAATTCGATCGACTTTTTCACGCTGTTCTTAAAGATTAGCTTTAGAATTAACCTACTGTACATATTTGTGGCTGTCTAGTAAACCCTTAGCTGCAGTACGTCAAATAAAATTTCAAGTATTTTTTCATCTCACTTAAGCATGTTGCAGCTCCCATTCATATCACCTTTTTACTTAATTATTTTAAACCATTTAATAAGTGAAAATTACAGGGATTCTCGTTTTACATTTTTCACCTGTCTCTGTGTCTTAGTAGGAAGATTACCCAAAATAGCATTGAAGTGGATGCAGAAACAAAACAAAGCACGAGGAAGACCGAAGAAAAACTGGATGGAAGGTATAAGGAAGGCCATGAACGGAAGAAACCTAAATGAAGGCCAGTGGGAAGATAGGAAATAGTGGAGTCTAGGTGTCGGACAACGTAGAACAACATTTTGAAACCGACATACATAAATACATACTCTGTGTCTTAGCACTAAAATTCAAATAGTCTCCCTGACTTAGGGTTTTAGGAAATGGAGTACGTATTGCAATCAGAAAATGTATGAGAAGTATTTTAAGAAATATATAATTCTGCACTTTTAGAGGATGTTCTCCGGTGCAAGAGTTCCGGGAATCCCTTGCTGTAAAGAAATATCGCTTACAGACAGTTCCCCAATGCAGCAACCCACATCACCAGCAATCGGATTGTGTGGCTCCTTTGCACAACGTGACGCGCTTATACCTTCAGTTCCACTTCTTTTCCTTCACGTTTTGGAGAAGGGGGGGGGGGGGTTTCGTCATCATGAAAGATGCTTTACTGCCGTTGCGGAATTGAATATAACCAACCCATCGATTCCTATTTACGTCGAAAGAAATTTATTTCACAAAGACACGAGTAAACTATACGTATTGGCCCAAGAAAGAAGTTGGCTTCTCCCCCATGAAGTTTTCCTGATTGTCAGCAACAGCAAACAAATAAAGCATGCGATCAGTTTGTATCCTCATGTAATAATCTAAGCAGTATTATATACTTCATTTGTTTATAAAAATTTACTTTGTAGAAGAGGGAGGCATTCAAAATTTCACCCAAGATTCTAAACCGCAGAGAAGCTTTGGGGAATTAGGCATGGATGGTAAAGTAGTAAGTTCAAGGAAGCTTAAGGAAATGTTTATACATTCCGAATGGAGTTCAGTTTTCTCAGAAAACTAAAAAGTGTGACCATCATTGGAAACAATAATAAAATGTCGGGTTCAATAAAAGGCCAGAAATTGTTGCCTGAGGTTCTCGGGTTATCTAGCAGGATTTTGCAACCCAGAGTAACAGTAATTAATAAAGAATCATTATTGATAGGGAAGCACAAACGTGTAATAACCCAGTCTGTAATGCGTTGAGTTCTCGAACAAATTGTGGGGAACCCAAACAATCAAGGTGTAAAACAACAGAGCAGCAACCTATTTTAAAACTTGAAACTCTTTCTTTTTTGTTGCAGAGGCGAGTTAAACACAAGAATGTGTAGTTTCATACGAAAGATCTAGACAAGCAAATCTAAAGAATTGCATAATATATCTATCTTATGTCTTATTTTTCATCTTAGCAGCTGTTGATAAAACAGTTTTAAGATTCAATTGAAATTTTCTCAGGCAGACAGCCGCATCATGATGTGAAGGTTATCCGGCGTTTCTGGAACTAACTCCTTCCCCACATTCAAGGTGCGGTGACGGAGTTAGTTCTAGAAACGCCGGAAAAACTTCACATCTTTTCGCATTTGTCTGCCGGAGAAAATTAGGTTGAATTCTGTCACCGCGAAAGCTTCAAGACTTACATCAGTTTTAAGATATTTTTTATTGATATATATATATATATATATAAAGTTGCTGGCCCCAATGGCCGCGCAGTCTAAGGCTGAGGTCTGCGGCCTCCCACCTGCTGAGATTGTGGGTTCGAATCCCACCAGGGGCGTGGATGAATGTTAGTTTCGAGTGTTGTGTTTTGTCAGGAAGAGGTCTCTGCGACGAAATTATCATTCGTCCAGAGGAGTCCTACCGAATTTGATGCGTCGTTGTGCGTGATCTAGACACCTCGTGAATGAGGAGGCTCTGGTACATTGGGGGCTGTTGCGCCAAAAAAAATCTGTAAAGTAGTTGTCTGATTAGTGACACTGTGTAACCCGACTGAAGTTGGAAAACGTTTCGGAGGAAACGACTGACCGATTTTAGAGATTTAAATGTTCACATTACAAGTGGTTCGACAATATTCATATTAGTCTGGTGCAGTATATTCTTCATTCTGTATTAAGGCCATTAAATCAATTCCTTCTCTCCGCTGCTTTATAACCGACAGACACAGCAGTTCCGCTGCATTGTACCATATTATTTGACGTGTTTATAAGCGGATAAATATATAGGAAAAAAACTGGTACGAATCTCTAAGGAACATGCAGGTAATCCTCTGTCAGTTGCAAGAATATTTAATGAGTTCCATTCAACAGCTCGCGAAATTTCGCAGTCACATTTTCAGCTGCTTCAATTTTATATTTTGTGCAAGTCGGATTGAACTTCCTTAGCGCTCCCTTATAATTTGAGTGTTACATTTTTTTAGATAATAAGCAAATGTCACTTTCGTAGCTACGGCTATGTAAATGTTGCTACGCTCAATTCGACGTTTTACGTGTTGCATGTGGATAAATTTGTGACTAATTAAGCTTAAATATCTGCGGAATTTTGGGTGCGATTCGTAAGGGTAAGTTATTTTCATTTTCCTGTAACTCCCACCCAGATGAACGTGAGGCAGGAGGTCTTGAAAGCCAAGGTTTTCCTAACATATCTTTTAATAACACAATACAATATGCGGTTCGTACAGACTTTGTGTATTTATGCCGGTTATGCCTGAATTATTTGCCCGCCAGTTATTTTATGTGCCTCTTAATATACCGGCAACTCTCTCTGTACATCTTAGCTCTGCACTGTTTTCGACAACACCGCAGTACAGAAATGTGCCCCCCCCCCTCGCGGTGGTACATTAATCTAGAAATATTTTCTTCCTCTGTTTCTTGTTATTTTGTTGGGAATTATTTCAATTTTGACACATTGTGGATCTGCAGTACGGATTGCAAGTTCAGCGTGCAAGGTCGATCGAAATTTAAGCTGTAACTAAATAAAAAACCTTTTATTATCTAATAAAACGTAGGTTATGCTGAGTCCGAAACATGTAGAGTTTTATCCTAAAAATAAATTTGAGAAATAAATGCATCTTGTCGGTTTTATTATAAGAATATATCATGATGCACGGTCCTCTGAATGTCAAAATAAAAAGCAAAACTTTGAGAAATGACAAAATTTCTTCTGGACGAGAGTGATGTTCCAGTTCACTTCAACCATCGGTTTATCTTGGGATGTCATCAATGATAGGATTATGCTGAATGAAAAATTGGGAAAAAATTGTTAGAAGTCGGTGTTTGCTTACTTATCAAAATATCTTGGTTGTTTCCTCCGAGAAACTAAGAGAAGGCACAGAGAACAATTATTCCCCAATAAGGGGAATATTTTAAAGAAGATTGTTGAAACACTAAGCTGAATGTTCTTACTTTTGCATTTTGAAACACGTGTCCTAAAGGAAATAAGGAACAGTGATGTTTTGGTACAGGCGGGATGACCTTGCAGCAGTCTGTATCTCTGTAATTGGTGACCTCGCAGGAAAATACCGAATTCACACCATAGACATTGACTAAACATAAGAGCAAAACGTATTTTTAAAGTAGGAGGTGCTGAAGGTAATAAATGGGCATTAACCCTTTAAACGCCGAGTTAAATCCCATCTGCCATTTGTTAGCATTATTAGAAGCTCACCATATTCTCCACCTTAGCAGGGTAAGGGTTAAACCTGCTCGTGATAAAGTCAAATTCCATAACGGAGCGATGAAAGTTTCCGGTCTTCCTTTTCACACCAGAACTGCTTCGACAGCTGAATAAATTATTATCTTCTACAGAACGAATCTGTAACAGGCTTTGACTGCAGGTGAACTTAGCTGTCCGCAGTATCACAGGAAAATTCGAGTTTGTCTACTCCATGTGTATTTATATTTCTTACGTCTCTTTTCGTGTTTATATAAAAGTAGTGCCACAGAAGAAAGCTCTTTTGCTGAACTACGGTGGACTTCACAATCTCATTTCTCATGTCACAGCTATAATAGCATTGTCAATCCTTCATAATTTCCATCACTTTGTTTTAAATTAGACGTTTGAGGTTTAAATACTTTTCATAAAGGAAAACTTGAAACAATAATTGGTTTTACTTTTAAAATTGAAAATTTAAAACTTATGGGATGTGCGATCAATATAGTTTACCGTTATTACCAAATAAATTACTGTGGGTGTCACTTTCGAAAAAGATTAACAGTGAGTCTAATAAACGTGTGAGTACACAATTTGCGTTGTAGTACTTTGTTCTATTATGTAGTAAGTATTGGGGGTACGCGGTGACGCATTTGGTTGAGGCAATGGACTATAAGTCAGAAGGTCGCGGTTTCGATTCCCGATTATGTCATTGGAATTTTTCATTGACATAATCCTTCCGGTCGCACTATGGCTTCGGGGTGAATCAACCTCTAACAGAAGTGATAACCAGGAATATCTCCTGGGGTAAAGGCGGCCGGTGCGTAAGGCTAACAATCTTACCACTTTCATGTGCCGAATGTCTTGAATTTTGGGAGCCTCATCCTCCTAGAACCTTTTGGGCCTGTTGAGGCCTGTAATGAGATTGCTTTACCTTATGTGGCAAGTATTGAGATTGCATTCCTATCTGACAGTTGACAGCTTAATGCAAAATTTAGGCTAAAAACCTGAGGGGAAAACAATGTTAGTTACTGATTGAAAGACATGCGCTTGTTGTTGCAATTATGTTACAATGGGAGTCTTAAACATTGCGCATTTAAGTTTCTAGAGTGGATTATAAAAAATCAGTATTGGACCGAACAGATAGACAATATTTTAATTTTCAATTATATTTACTCTTTGTTTAAAACATTTTCAAAAGCTCAGATTATGTACTGCCCGATAATACGATATTTGTCAATAATGTAATTGGAGGAACGCGGAAAGAAAATATTCTGGTATAATTTGCAATATTATCCCAATATTTTCCTGGAAGTTCTGAACAAAACTACAAAGTATTTTCCAAATGTCTTTTTCTCCATGCTAATATCTAGAGCGGGCGTGGATAAAATTTTAACAACACGGCACTTGATACATTTAAGCATTTCTACTACAGTTTCAGGCCAATTACTTAGATCAACAAAATGATTTTACTAAAGAAGTAAGGAACAAGAATTATGTGATAGCAAAACTAAAATAGTTTTGAACTTGAAATAAATGGTTCCCTAATTAGATTCTTATCTAAAACGGTTTGTCGTAAGGAAAATTGATTCCCAACAAGATATGCAAGTGGTATTCAAATAATAGAAGCTTTTTTGAAAGTATTTTTCGGTATGATGGATATTTAGCGACATGCTTGTGGACTATATTTATAATGCGATTATGCAAAGGTTGTTTATGTTCAGTAAATAAAAAAGTAAGCGTAGGTTCAACACATAAACACATTTATACTATTCATTATAATAGGATTTTATCTCCTCTTCTCGATCTCCTGGTATGTACATGCGCGAACTGATGTTAATGTACTACTAGCCAGGAAGAGCAAATTAGTCGGAAAAATATAGCACAGAAATTGGCTTCGTAAATGTGAGGGTATTAATGCATAGTAGGAATTGACGTTTCTGCTTTAGGTGTCAACAAGAATGAGAAATTCTTTTGCCTATCCAGTCTTTGGATACTGTATTCTTTCTACATTGACAGGGGTTCCCTGCTTTCTCTCCGTCAAAGTTCAAATGTTTTAAAATTCCTTAAGCTCCTCACTGTCTCTTTCTCAGTGACAACATGGACTGACTGAGCAAAAGGAGAAGCAGCAACGCCCACATTACCACAAAGAAGACTTAGATAAAAAAAAACCGAGAAGATATAAAAGGGGGAAAAAATGTTCTGAAGTTTCTGCGATTTTCAATTTGCTTCGCTTTCATTTTTACCCATCTGCCATTGCGACAGTTGCAACCAAGTGTGGAGAATGCGATAAAGGAGAGTGGAGGGGTTATCCGGTAGAGTAATGAGAGAGCGTCGCCTTCATTAGAAGACGTGATCTCTTGCTCCACTCTTGCTCATTCTGTATTTCCCACGGATCATGGCTTTTGTTATAACTATGGTGTTACGTACATAAATCGTGGTTTACCGCTGTGAACTGGTCGTGTTACGATCCCCTTTCACATCTGGGCACGCTGGTGTGTGCATTCCTTCTGAAGACCGAATTAAAACACTTTTAACACCCTCTTTTATCCACTTACTTTAATTCTAGCGGAACTGTAAACAAGATAGCAGTTTGCAGAGAGTATCATAACACGATTTAACCTTCTAGTCCTATGCACTTTATGGGACGTCGTTCGTCCAAAGCATTCTGTTTCCAGTATTAGCAAGTTCTTTGGATCCATCCTCAACGTCGAATACTATTTCTTAGTAAGTTAATTTGACACCACAAATTTAGTGTCGGTTTTTAAATTTTCATTTTGAGCTAGTGTATATGTCCACATTTTAGCTGGCCACTATAAGTTTATACTTGTATATTTCTAGGTATCTAATATTTTATTATTTTTGTGTGACATTTACGGTAGTTGTAACTCAGTCCTAAGCACTTCAACAGTAGGACTGTAAATTGTTCAGTTATTCATGACAAAATTATTATTAATTTTATTATTAGAGTGACACAAGAACAGTGTAGTATATGTAATCAGTAAAGTATTTTACGTAACATCATAATTAAAACATTTATTTTTATCAATAAATAAAATGTATAATTTTAAGTGTATATTATTTTAAGGCTTGCCTTCACAGTTAGGATTTTTGTCTCAGCAAGAGAAACTGCAAAAGAAAATAAATATAGAAACCGATACGTTGCTTCTTATTGTTCTAAGAACCGTTTTATTATTATCGTCTTCTACAGCTACTTGAAATTCCTGAAAATATTTTGTCATTTAAAGATTACCTACCAAAATATTATGCGCCCTTACTTCTCCATGGAGCCCATATATTGCGCATTACAATAGAAATATAAGGTGAATAGTTTTCCCTATCTTAATGACATTTCTTCATTTCAAAATCCCCATATAACCACATGTGTGGTACTTTTGTTTGAACGGATGAAATAAAGTGGCAACGAGGTAAATATTCCTTAATACAGTTAGAAATTTTTATGTAAAATACAGGGTATTTAGTGAGAGTTTTCCCCTTTAAGGTCCTCAGGAATATGCATGTAGTTACATTCATACGTCACCATATGATACAATTTTCGTGATTAGAGGCCGAAGAAAAGGAGTTGGTTTATGAAAGAAGGTAAAAAAAATTATATATATATATATATATATATATACATATATATATATATGTGTGTGTGTGTGTGTATTCTGGTGCAACATAAGATAAATTTGCTTTTTTCCCCCGCATACGTTGAAACTATAGAAGTCTATCTGTAGCAGAACGAGGAGATTATTTCATACTTTGACTATGCATGTATGATGAGTTTGATATAGTTCAGGGATTTATACGTCAGGCAGGAAATGTGGTTGGGGTTCCACACTTTTTTCTTATGTAATTAAAATTAGTAAGTTATAACGGACCCTTATATGAATTAATTCAACATTAAAACATGGAATATATATATATATATATATATATATACACACGTGTGTGTGTGTGTGTGTGTGTGTGTGTGTATAGGATTTACTTACAATTTAAAGTTCTTTAACAATGCTGCCGAATTATTCGCAACAAAGAAGTACTCATCAGGCAATAAAAAGGGAGCATACAGACGCAGGACTCGCAGTTTTAGCGCGTTTGGCCTAATATCACATGGCTAAAGGAAGTTAAATTTCCCATGAGGCTATTTAGTGACGAGATCTTAAGCTTCTCGTTTTCCTTGATTTGTTAAATTCGTCTTGCTTTTTCTCTTTCCCTGTTGAAGAAAGTATAAAAAGAGGATTTCGTGGATAAGAAACTGTATCCAGTCAGTGTCTTTAAGCAACTCGTTGAGAGAAAACAGTCCTGACGAATTAAACAGAGGCAAAACGTTAAACATAACCTCGATCTGCTTTTCAGTATAAAAAACCATTAACGCAAAATGTAGGTTTTACGTGAGTTTGATGGCATGCGATAATAATGTCCTCCGTTCCTTTCTTAGTCAAAGTCTCTCAGTCTTCTCGACCCATTTCTAAATATTTAGCTGTCAGTTGTAGGCAAACAGTTACTTTTATAAGGTAAAGGTAAATCAGTCCCGTTACAGGCCTGGAGTGGCCCAAAGTTTTCCACAAGATTAAAGTTCCCAGATTACATGACAACGGCACAGGACGGTGGTAAGGTTGTCAGCCTTACGCACCGGCCGCCTTTACCCCCAGGAAATGCTCCTGGTACTCATTTCTGTTAGAGGCTGAGTCGACCCCAGGGCCATAGTGC
>Ga0123354_10021168_pt1 | contig 10243 bp, 6 predicted proteins | sample TergutLab28metaG_2_FD_97872 | JGI IMG/M metagenome (GOLD analysis project Ga0123354, IMG submission 97872) | Labiotermes labralis P4 segment gut microbial communities from Petit-Saut dam, French Guiana - Lab288 P4 | ecosystem: Host-associated > Arthropoda: Insects > Digestive system > Gut ...
AACGGTCATAACTCCGTAACTGTCCAAAATCGGACACATGTTTATATGAACTTTTTTGATCACAAAGACCTAGGAAATCACCTCCTGCAGTTATGCCCTAAAGTCGTGAAACACCCTGTATATCTAACAACAAAGCATTCACTTCTCGGTTTAGGTAAAATTTTATTAATATATTTCTTCCAGTATATATGCCTAAATCTAACCCTAGGAAATTGGTATTAGTAGATTATTTTGTTGAATTATTTGGTAAGTTAATTGGAAATGTCTTTTGTCTTGGTAATGTTTTGAACTCAATTTAACATTGTGTGTCTTGTCTATATTTACAGTTAGTCGTTAACTAAGAACCATTCCCTCATGCAGACCGGTGGAGTCTTAGGTTTTGTTTGTAACTCATTAATATTCTTAGCAGTAATTAACGCATTTGCATCATCTGCATACATTACCATTCTAGCATTGTGATATATTCTGTATGGGAGATCATTTATATAAATTAAGAACAAAGTCCTGGTGCACTCCACTATGTACAATTTCCCAATTGGAAGAACTTTCTGCTCCTGGATTTTGTGTAGACATATTAACCTTTTGTTTCCTGTTTGTGAGATACGATTTAATCTGGCAGTCACATGTTCCTTGAACTCCATAAAGGAATAATTTGTTTAGAAGAATTACATAGTTAAGACAGTTGGCAGATTTAGACAGGTTACAAAACATGCCTGCTATTTACTGCTGGTGATTTAGTGAGATGAGTATGGTATCCATTGAAGTAAAGATTGCATTTTCAATGTTGATTCCTTTTCTAAATCTGAATTGCTCTGGAACAAAAATTTTGTTTGACTGTAAATGTAGTTGTAGTCTATTAAACAGTAATGTTTCCAGAACTTTGGTCAGTGATAGTAATAATGATATTGATCTTTAATTAGATATATTACCTGAATTCATGGAATAGTGTCTATTCAGAAATTTACAGAATTTTCAGAAATGCATCTTATTTCAGGATCGTAATGCTTATGTGTGGACTCAAGGAGATGATGGAAAATGGAAACCGACATTGGTTCTGCTTCGTATCAATCGTGCAGCAACATGTGTAAAATGGTCTCCACTTGGTAAGTGTTGGACGGTTGTATGTATGCATAATGGGAAAAATCCTAGTATGGTAAAAATTTGACTGTTCGATATAGGACACACAGCACTCATTTCATGAGCATAATAAACCACCTGACTTTGTTATTTATGGTCCCTTTTTCTCTGTCAGCTGTATATGTGCATGTTTTCCTGTAGTGTGCATGATAGTTTTAAGAAAAAACCACGTTTATGCTTCAAATATGGTGGTAATAAGTTACGTAACAATCTTGAAGAATTTTGAATTATTGCTTTGTATATTCATACTGATGGCTGGATGATTTGTGAAACAATAATATAAGTAGCTTGGTTATGTCTTTTATTACTGCAGTGCTGCAAGTACACAATAACCACAGGCATGTGTCAGCTAATGTACTGTTTAATTGTTTATTCTTTATTAGAGAACAAATTTGCTGTGGGTTCTGGAGCTCGACTGATCTCAGTTTGCTATTTTGAGAGTGAAAATGATTGGTGGGTGTCAAAACATATCAAAAAACCAATTCATTCAACAATCACTTCAATTGACTGGCATCCAAACAATGTCCTGCTGGTGGCAGGATCTGCTGATTTTAAGGTAAATAAAATTCCTTTTATTTTACTTTTAAAAACTTTTTTTGAAGCAAATATTTACTTCCATATGACTTAGCTAATGTAGGCTGTCAGTGTACATAAGGACTTAACATCAGTATTTAATTTATCGTGCATTCTCACTGTAACAACATTACTATTGCATGGGCAAGAGTTAAAAATATATAATGACTGTTTAACATTACAACCTTCTTATGCGATACACTTATGTGGAATTTGGTAAACACATTTTCATGATTGTAAGTGTGCAGAGTGGTATTTTATCACATAAGAGGGCTGTGGCATAGGTCAGGCAGTCAGTAGCCAATTTCTCACTGTGACAGCCTGGGTACATTCTGAATGTGGAATTTGTGATGGACAAAGTAACTTTGGGACAGATTTCTAGGTACTTTGGTTCTCTGCTGTCAGCTGTCATTCCACAAATATTTCCGATCCATACTTCTTCATCTATCGTTGATGTGAACAGAACACATACTGACAGAATCTTGATAAATAAACGACAAAACAAATGAGTCATGAAAGGCTGTGAAAACAAACTAGGTACAGAATAATGTGACTGCTAAATCGATCAAGATTTTGGCAGTGTAGGAAGTATATTAACAGATATGAAATTTAATTACAATTTTAGAGTCTAGATTCACCATATTGATGTCTTACACATGTATTTCTCCACTCTGATTGCTTTAAATTATACAATTTCAGGACAGGTATTGTATGAGCATATGTGACATCAAGAGATAAAGAATGTACACATTAAATTGAAAAAATGAAAAGGCGCTAACATTTGGTATTGGTATTTCTTCAGGTACGGGTGTTTTCGGCATTTATTAAGGATATAGAAGAAATGCCTCAGCCATCACCCTGGGGAATGAAGATGTCTCTGGGCCAGCTATTGGCAGAGTTCCCAAATTCATCAGGTGGAGGTGAGAAATTGGCATTGTTTTAAAAATCATGTTAGTGTTCCCTGCTTTTTGAAAGTCCTTTACACTTATAAACGTTGTGTTTTTCAGTTTTCTTACATCTCAGACTTGCACTTGTACTAAAAGCTCATGTAATAAGTTTAATTTTAGTGATTTTTGATAATTATTGTACAGTTTGGATCAGGTGACTGAAAATGTTAGAAAAGGTCTACGGGGAATGTATTGAATAGAACACTGCTATGTACGTATCCTAACCTTGCTGCAGTATATTACTGAACATACATGTTTCAAATTTGGAAATTTTATACTAATGGCAGTATTACTGTCATGTGCAACAGCGCTGCAATTGAACTATACAGAGTGGGAACCCTCTAAATAAAACTACTGTCTCAAACTGCTTAAACAAATAAGATACTCATACAGTTACAGCTAACTGCAGTTAATAAATATATATTATATTTATCTTATGGCGTACACTGTTCTACATGTTTTGACTTCAGTAAGCCATCTTCAGGGGACTAGTATAAAGGGAAAAAATATGTAAAAATAAGTATGCTTCATTGCCAGATATGTAAAACCTGTGTGTATAGGATACTGCAGCAAGATAAACTGTCTGTATTTTACATTATTTGTTATATTGCCAACGAATGTTTGTGTGTTTATCATTATTGACAAGACGGTGTATGTAAAATGTAATGAGTCATGTTTGTGCAACCATTATTACAATTAGTATTACATATTCTGATTGTTTGTTTGTAGGCTTAACATATCCAGCATGCAGTATGCTATGGCCTGTCCAATTCTGCAGTATTTTTCCACATTATCTCGTAAACAGCACGATTTTCGAAAAAAGTTCTTGAACATAAATTGTGTGTTTCAATTTTCTCTACAACTTTTGTTTGAAACACATCTCATTCTAAGAACTGGGGCCAATATGATAAAAAATGTCTAGTGGTCTTCATGTGAAGTACCCAATCAGATTTTAATGAAGCTCTTAACATTTTTGAAAGATTTTAAAAAAATACTCAAATATCAAATTTTATGAACATTCGTGCAATGGGAACCAAGTTGTTCCATGTGGATGGCTGGACAGACATGATGAAGCTAATAGTTGCTTTTTGCAATTTTGTGAACATGCTTAAAAAATTAGATTGAGAGGGCATTCAACCATTGATGTTAATTTGAATAGATTTGATAAAAGTTCATTTGTATTTGTGCTTTTTGCATTCAGAGATCTGTAGACAGTTGTCTTGAACCCTACTACTGATCATGTCCCTTTAATCAGTTATGTGTTTTGCACTGTGTAGGAGACCACTTAGTACTGAAATTGCAGCATGAATAATATTAAGAATGTAACATGTTATGTTGTATCTGGATGTACATTGCTGTTGTGTTCAAACATATATACACATTTTAAATGGCTTCCCAAAGTGACTGTGTAATGTATTTTGTTCTTATACTTCCCCCAATGTTACATTTTAGTTAATTCTGTCAGAACTGTAAAATTATTTAATGTTATTGTATGTGGAAAGAATCATAGCTTAATGTGATCACACCCTAGGTGGTTGGGTTCATAGTGTTGCGTTCTCTGGAGATGGAAATCGTGTATGCTGGGTGGGACACGATTCATCTGTTTCTGTTGCGGATGCTACTTCTCAAACGGCTGTGAGCAAGTTGCGTACCGAGTTCCTTCCATTCCTAAGCTGTGTTTGGGTTGGACCAAATTCCCTGGTTGCAGCTGTGAGTATTCAGAATGTATGGTAAAAAAAAAACTGAATTTGTAAAACTGTCTGCCTTCTTTAATAAATCATGCTTGTCCCCGATGATAAAACCTACTTTGAGGTGAAACTTGTTTCATCGGTATTTAATTAATGATGATTACTTATCCTTATTTTCTTGTAATCAGCTCATATAACAGACACTTCTTCCCTCAGACATGCTGAAAGAGAGTGTTTACTGTAATGATTCATTACTTTATTAAGTTGACATTTTAAATGAGTTAACATGGTAGCAAATGTTGACAATGAGACAAAAAATATTACTGAAGGTTAATTTGAACTTCTGTATAATGGAATAGACCCTGTGATGTAGTACATTTTGATGGACATTGTTTGTTGTCTGAGGTATTGTCTGGTTATTCTTTCTTTATCTACAAGCTGGACAGATACAATATAATTACACAAATTTTCCAGAATCATTTATGTGGAAATGGGTGTGTTACTTGCAGTTTATTTTCTGTAATTTTTCATTATAAATCAGATAGAGAACTTGCAGTTAACTTGAATAGAAGTGCCATGAGCTAAGGTTGTTATTTGAAGACTGAATCACACTTTGGAGGTAAATGCTTTTCTGTCACACTGTCACCATGTACCTGCATAGCTCACACAGCTGGAATACCTGTATAATGCAAATGATGTTTTAGTTGATGGTTCTACTCACATTGATCAATCGTCATTAAACTGGTATAGTTTTTTGTTTTTTCAGTGTCAGTGGCAGTGGTTGGACATTGTTGATTATCAAATATATGTGCTAAGCACTGGACATTTATGATGCAGGAAACAGGAACAGGAGGAAGTTCCATGCTCACAATGAGCTATACAAACACCATTAATATGTTACAGTTTCACTGATTCCAGATATGTAGATAACCAAGTATATGATCATAAAGAGAGCCATCAAACTGTTGTCAATGAGAAAATGTTCCACTATATCTGTTATTAACTCACTAATTACTACTGTTTGTGCAGTCAGTGCAGCAAATAGAATCCACAACCCTTGTTTATGCCTTATATGGATGACAGAACTCGTTTAAAATTCAAATAATGTAATTGAAGTACCTCATTCTATGTTCTGCCCATAGATTAAGGAACACTGAGTTGTTCCGAAGTATTTGTTCACACCCAAGGTCCACTGTGACAGTTTGTAATGTACTATTTATTCACCATTAGGGCTTGCTAATCTCATTTCCAACTCCTAAGATGGAAGACCACCCTTTGTAGCTGCCCACTACTGCTCATTAAACATGTTAAAATAATTGTGTCCATATCTAGAGACTGTCCTCCAAGTACAACTTCAAGATGTATTGTGGCTAGGGACCTACCAAACTCAGTAACCAAGGAACGAGCATAAAATGTCTTAGAGCTAAATGACTTCAGTGCTAGACCCAAAGAAATTGATGTAATTGCTGTATTAAGTTTGTTTTGTAGGGCCACAGCTGCTGTCCGATGTTGTATTCTGTAAATGAATCTGGACAGTTATATCTGAACTGTAAACTGGATGTTTCACAGAAAAAAGAAGCTGGTGGATTGAGGTAAGTGTATGTTGAATTAATTAAGAAATCAAAAGGTGAATTCAAGTTGTGTGTTATCCTGTCACATTTGACAGTAAAGATCACTGTGATCTGGGATATCACATCATATAGTTGGATGAAGTGGTTTGGAGGAACATCCTCCCTCCACCTACATACTTTGAGAAGAGGAGGCAGTATGTTCTACTGAAACAGTTGTACTGGTTGATCAAACTACATGGCTTCATGCCATTGATGAACGTTTCTTAAACTGTGGACTGCACACCATTGCGTATCTGTAAACCATTTTTTATTAATTTGCAGAGTCATAAAAGAAAACTATTTTCATGTATTTAACACTGAAACAGTTATCCTACTTTTCATTAGAACTAAATTTCTAAGGACATTCTAAAACTTCAGAAATTTTAAGCAGGATGACTGAGGAATTGTGCTGTGATTCCTGGCCAGGGACTTCTCTTTTATTTATAGCTTTAAGACTGCCCCTGTTGGACTACATACCTTCTCTTCAAAGGATACTGGGGTCTTTTCTTGAAGGTAAAGTAAGCATGGGACAAAGCTGACCAATCATGTCTATCAAGAACCATCAAGAATATCTGGACCTATAGTTCCACTACCCCATATGCTTTCACAGTATGGTACTTAATTAATCACAGGGATGACTTTGCTCCACCATTGATGCAAATAAATAAACAAATGTTCATCCTGCAGTACAGTTTCAGTCAAATCAGAAAAATGAAAACTAGTTTGAAATCACTTTTGGTATTGTAGCACCAATTTGTTTTGACATGTCTCTGCTTCTGATGCGGTGAAGTTCCGTTTATTAATAAGTGCACAGTACTGGTCTCAAAATGTTTCAGAATATTCATTCCAGTCTCTGTTATGAAAAGTATACAAAATACTGTTACAGAGAATAGTAACATTCCCTTATTACACTGCTGTATTTGAAACGTGACAGGCAGTGCACGTTTAAACATAACATTGAGGCACATTCGTGTAACCACTGTTGCTGTGGAAAAGAAAAAAGTATTACAAATTCTGAGTGTGTATCTGTAGCCTTAGTTATACAGCATGCAACTTGCATCCACCATAATGTTATCTGTGGGCTGTCTGGCTGTACCATATTTTTCCACATTTTCTCACAAATGGCACGATTTTTGGGACAAAAAAAAATACTGAACACAAAATGTGTGTTTTGATTTTCTTGAAATTTGTGTCTGAAGCATTTCTCATAAAAAAAAGAATTCAGTGAGATTCTATTACATTGGTCTTCATGTAAAGTACCTGTTATTGTTGTTAGATTTTAATGAAACTTGAATTTTCTCAGCAAATTTTCAAAAAATACTCAAATATCAAATTTCATGAAAATACATCCCATGGGATATGAGTTTTCTTTGGACAGATACAACAAAGCTAATGCCACTTTTCACATATTTATAAATGTGCCTAAAACCTTCCTTTTGTGCATGGGAGGAAAAATCTAGGTACTGACTGATATCAGGAGAGAGATTAAATAGTGCGTGACAGTACTGCCTCCTCCTCCTCATTTTCTCCATTTCAGCAAACATTTGATGTTTCTACCTTTTATGAATATGACTGTCACGGAAGCATGTGGAACAAACTTAACACCGAGTTGTATATATGTGATTGCAGTGCCATGCGAAAGTTCCAGAGTCTTGACCGGCAAGCCCGTGTTGAAACAAATGATACCACGTTGGAAACAATCCATCAGAATGCGATTACATGCTTGTGTGTCTACAAGGGAGGCAAGGGATGGGCTTCAAGTGTCAGTACAAGTGGCCTGGATGGTCAACTTGTCATATGGGACTTGCAGGTAGTTCCATTAGTTATAGTAAAGACTCCACTGATGTTCATAACAGTTTTAGTTTTGTGAACCTATGCAAATTACTTAAAATATATCCTATATTTTCACTTTATCTTTTGCATTTGTCCATGCATAGTAATTGACTTGTTTTACTTTTCAGACGCTGGAAAATGCAATTCAAGGAATGAAGATTGTTTAAGTCAACAGAATATATACAATATTATTAAGATCACTAAATTAAATCTGCAACCCTTAGGTTGTATAGGTAACTGCTGCAGAACTCCGGACCATGCTTACCAATAGAAATACAAAATGAACAATGAAAACTGTAATTTTAATTGTTACTACGCTGATACTAAAGGTATTTGTATTTCACAGGCATGAATATGGGCTGTGGTATCAGATGAATACCACCACTTGAATTCTGTGTGTCAGGTCTTAATTTTTTTGTATTCTTCATATATTAGCTTTGCTGACACTGCATCTTCCACTGCCATTCCTACAAACAGAAAGAGATAAAAGTACAGTAATAAAAGGTTTAAGCGTTAAGTATTTGTCATGCTTCTTATGCCTTTTTACTTCAGTATGCTATAAAAATCTCAGTCCTTTTCACATCAGCCTTCTCACTGCCAATCCAGAATGTACCTATTATCCAGCTTTGTGAGCATTTGAATTCTGTAGTGTATCAGACACGAAAAACATGTTGCTATTTAAACTTTATAGTAAAATAGTGGAAGCTGCCAAGGTACATTACAAACTGCAAGTTAAGCAGCTAGCTAGCTTTACAGTTGCATTTGCAAATAAATCTCTGATCAACTGAGGATGGTAAATTTAAATTATGTCAAGAAAAGTAGAACATAATCTAATGTATAAATTTTTTTTTAGGACCAACAGATGCACTTTAATGTATGAATGCAATGTTATTACCTAGTAGTCACCGACATGTTTCAGCTGCTCATGTTACCATCCTCAGGGCAGTGAGAACAAGAATACAAATACAGCATTGTTGAAATCACTCCACCATTAGAAAACATATCATTTATGGTTAAAAACTGTGGTTTAAATAGTATAATAGTGAGTATAAAATATTAGAAGTTAAAAAGTTGTTGTATGAAGTATTGTTCTATGGAGTGATGTACATAGAAGATACATGTGGTGAATTATGATCCAGGCTGGTGAGCGATGATACTGGCTGCAAACTGAACTACTTGGAACTTAACCTATAGCTCTCACAATGTAGCAGTGTCACTCACAAAGAAACTTACTTTGCTTATGATTTATATGGCTAGTGTTTTAAAATATGCTAAAAACAAATTATTCTCTGTCTTCAGGCATTTGTATGTACATTTATACACTTCACACACTACAAAACATAGAGTTATGGTAACCTTCTGTACCTATATTTTTTCCTTAGAAAGAAAACTAGTGTATACAAAGATACAAAAATGCTTATTTTTACTGCTAGTGCTTTAAATTTGGTTTGGCGTAACTATAATTTTGTGTATTAATACGTTGAAACTTGTATGAACTGTGCACACATAATATATGAATAGGTTAAACCCAGGTTCAATGTGGAAAGAAATGACCTTACCAAGTGACTGGAAGACTGTGATCTTCCCTCGTTCTGCAGACTTGGTTCCATTTATTATGTCTCCCACTTCTTCAATTGTAATCCCTAGTTCTAATAGTCCTTTCAGTTCAGTTTCTGCTGATGCCAGTGTGTCTGTATAGATACTTGCCATTTCATACAAGTCAACATCCAATTCAGTGTGATGGCTAATTCCAGCACCAACAGCTGTTGGCAAACATATCCATCTGTTACCAATGTTACAATCTTCAGTCTCCAATAACCTGTAGTTAATTTAACAGAGTTGTCAGTAACTTGGCAGCAGTAGATTTGAACTCTCCATCATTATGGGCACTAACACCCAGATTTTGACTCATACTAATGATATCTGTATTGAAGGCCTGCTGGACGACACGTATGTGCTGTAACAACACTGTGAAAGGGTGAGTAAAGATAAAATGGCACACTGCATGCCCTTGCAACTTAAATTTACACTGTTAAATTGTAGTCGGTTGCCCTAACTTTTACAGAATCTGAAGGTTCATGAAAAATACTAAAGAGCCTGGCACTGGTCCTCATTATGTGCCAGATGAATCCACTTCACAATCCATATCCTATTTTGTAATATCCAGATTCATGTTATTTTCACATCTACACCTATATCTCCCAAATGTCCCCCCCCCCCCACAGGTTTTCTGACAAAAAATTTGTTATCCCACTTGTGCTACATGCCATGCCTAATTCTTTTCCTGTACAGGGTTATTCAAAATGATTGTTGGGTTTTAACAACTTGTCATCACAATACACTTGAGATAGCAGTATATGTGTTTTTTTATTTAATAGAACAACACTCCAAGTTTTTGTTACATACCTTACAGGTGCTCTATATGTGCACCCTTTGTGATTCTACAAACATCAAC
>Ga0123354_10021169_pt1 | contig 10243 bp, 8 predicted proteins | sample TergutLab28metaG_2_FD_97872 | JGI IMG/M metagenome (GOLD analysis project Ga0123354, IMG submission 97872) | Labiotermes labralis P4 segment gut microbial communities from Petit-Saut dam, French Guiana - Lab288 P4 | ecosystem: Host-associated > Arthropoda: Insects > Digestive system > Gut ...
CGACGCCGGACCAGGCCCAGTTCGAGGCCGTGGTGAATTGGATGGTCGCCAAGGGTTACGTGGCCAGCCCGATCCCGTACGCCGATCTGGTGTGGACAGGCCAGTAAGTCCCTATGCCCGCCGTTGCCGTCGAGGACGTCGATCTGATCTACCACGGGATCGACCGCTCCGAGACGATCGCTTTGCAAGGGCTCGGTCTTGGTATCGAGTCGGGGAGTTCGATCGCGGTCATCGGTCCCTCGGGGTGTGGCAAATCGACCCTGCTCGAATTGATGGCAGGATTGCGCAAGCCGACGTCAGGCCGGATCGAGGTGGGCGGTCAGCCGGTCGACGGGCCGCGTCTGGGTACGGGGTACATACCCCAGGGCGGCGGGCTGCTGCCGTGGCGCGACGCATTGGCAAACGTCGCCCTCCCGCTGGTGGTCCGCCACGTACCGCGCTCCCAACGCGTCGACGCCGCCCGCCAGGCTTTGGCCAGAGTGGGTCTGGCGGACCGGGCCAGTGCCTATCCGGCGGAGTTGTCCGGCGGTATGCGGCAGCGGCTGGCGTTGGCGCGCTGCCTGGCGGCCGACTGCGATCTGATTCTGGCCGACGAGCCGTTCTCCGCCCTGGACGCGCTGACGCGCGAGCAGATGCAGCGGGTCGTACTCGATTTGTGGACGCAGTTGGGGTACACGCAGGTCATGGTGACGCATTCGGTGGAGGAGGCGGTGTGGCTGGGGCAACGCATCGTCGTCCTGACGGCCGGGCCGGGCCAGATCCATTCGGTCGTCGATAATCCCCGCGTCGGTCTGACCGATTGGCGCGGTTCCACCGATTTCGCCAACCAATGCGCGGTGGTACGCGCCCAGTTAGCGGACGCGTCCCGGACCTCCCCGGCGGGAGCAACGCCATGAGACGCGTCACGGGATACGTGGTGGCCATCGGGTTGATCCTCCTGGTCTGGTGGGGACTGGCGGCCTGGATCGGTTCGCCCGCCCTGCCCGATCCGTGGCGGGCTCTGGTCGCTTTGTGGCACGCCGGGCCGGCGCTCCTGCCCCAGGTGGGGATTTCCCTGGAGCGGGTCCTTCTTGCCATGGTCATCGGCATGGGTTTGGCGTTACCGGTCGGCGTGTGGATCGGCCGGTCGCGACGCGTACAGGTGGTGGCCACGCCGCTGATCCACATCCTCTACCCGATTCCGAAGGTGGCCCTCCTGCCCGTCCTGCTCGTCTTGCTGGGCCTGGGCAACGCGCCCAAGGTGGTGTTGATCGCCCTGACCATTTTCTTCCAGACGCTGGTCAGCGTCCGCGATGCCGTCCGGGTGATTCCAGCGCCGTACGTGTCCGCAGTACGGGCTTTCGGGGCCAGCAGGTGGCAGGTCATCTGGCACGTTGTGCTGCCGGCCGGGCTGCCCGGGCTGTTCACCTCGTTGCGGATCAACGTCGGTACGTCGATCGCGATCCTGTTCCTGGCCGAGTCGATCGCCGGCAACTCCGGAATCGGGTACTACGTCATGCAGATGTGGTCCATGATCGACTATCCCGCAATGTTCGCCGGCATCATCGCCATGGCTCTGATGGGCGTGGCCATCTACGAAGCCCTGGAATTGGTCGACCACATCGTTCTGCGGTGGCAGCGGGCCGAGGGCTGAGCCTCACCGGCGGGAGCCAGTCGTGGGATCACGCGGCCGAAATATCCCGCCCGACGATGGTAAACTTCTGACATCAGTGTAGGAGTGACCGAAGACGGTACCACTCGGATGAACCATCTCGGGTTTTCCCACCAATGCTCAAGTTTCTGGAGGTTTGAATGACGATGATGCGCGCGACTGACGCGATTGTACAGATCTTGGTCAAAGAGGGTGTGACTCAGGCCTTCGGAGTACCCGGCTCCGCGATCAACGGTCTGTATTCCGCCATGAAGGACAACGGCGGCATTCACCACATTCTGGCCCGCCATGTGGAAGCCGCTTCGCACATGGCGGAGGGGTACACCCGGGCGGCTCCCGGCAACATCGGGCTGGCGATCGGTACCTCGGGACCGGGCGGTACGGACATGATCACCGGCCTGTACTCGGCCTGGGCCGACTCGATCCCGATCCTCGTCATCGTCGGCCAGGTACCGCGGGCGGTGCTCGGCAAGGAGGACTTCCAGTGGGCGCCGATCACCGACATCGCCGCGCCGGTCACCAAGATGGCCGTCACCGTCATGGAACCGGCCCAGGTACCCGGCATCTTCGCCAAGGCCTTCCAACTGATGCGGGAGGGGCGCCGTGGCCCGGTGCTGATCGATTTGCCCTTCGACGTCCAGATCGCCGAGATCGACTTCGACATCGACTCGTACGAACCGCTGCCCGTACCCACGCCGGTCATCACCCGGGCGCAGGCCGCTCACGTGCTGGACCTGATCTGCGCCGCGCGGCATCCGGTCATCATGGCCGGCGGCGGTGTGCTGACCTCGGGCGGGGAAGCGGAGCTGGTACGGCTGGCCGAGTTGCTCGATGTGCCAGTCCAGTCGACCCTCATGGGCTGGGGGGTGATTCCCGACGACCATCGGCTGAGCCAGGGCCTGGTCGGGATTCAGACCGCCCACATCTGGGCGGACCAGTCCTTCTTGGCCTCCGACCTGGTGATCGGCATCGGGAACCGTTGGGCCAACCGGCACACCGGCGACCTTGATGTCTACCGGGGCACGCGTACCTTCGTCCACATCGATATCGAACCAACCCAGATCGGCAAGATCTTCCCACCCGATTTCGGGGTCGTCTCCGATGCGAAGGCTGCGCTGACGGTCTTGCTGAGCGTCGCCGAAGAGTACCGGGCCGCTGGTCGGGTGCCCGATTTCTCGGGCTGGGTGGCCGAGTGCAACCAGCGCAAGGCCGACGTGAGCCTGCAACGCAAGACCCATTTCGGCAACGTCCCCCTCAAGCCGCAGCGGGTCTATGAAGCCATGAACGAGGCCTTCGACCGGCACACCCGGTACGTCGCGGTGATCGGTTTGTCGCAGATCGCGGGCGCCCAGATGCTCAAGGTCTACGAGCCGCGCCACTGGATCGATTCGTCGCAGGCGTCGCCGCTGGGCTGGACGATGCCGGCCGCCCTCGGTATCGTCGCCGCCGATCCCGAGGCTTCCGTGGTGGCGTTGTCGGGTGACTACGATTTCCAGTTCCTGATCGAAGAGTTGGCCACCGCGGCCCAGCATCACCTGCCGTACGTCCACGTCTTGGTCAACAACGCGTACCTGGGGCTCATCCGCCAGTCACAGCGGGCCTTCAACATGGATTACCAGGTGCAACTCAGTTTTGAGAACCTGAACTGTGACACCGGCGGCTACGGCGTCGACCACGTCAAGGTGGCGGAAGCCATGGGCTGCAAGGCTTTCCGGGTGACCGATCCTGAGGATCTGGTGCCCACCTTCCGGAAAGCCCAAGCCATGGCCCGCGAACTTGGGGTACCGGTGGTGGTCGAGTGCATCCTCGAACGCGTGACCAACTTTGCGCTGGGTACGGCTCTGGATCACGTGCCGGAGTTCGAGCCCTTGGCCCTCAGTCTGGAGGATGCCCCCACTTCCATCACCGTGGGCTGAATCGGCTGAATCGGCGCTCCCTTCACCGGTTTTTGGGGGGCACCAGGTAAAATCCCTACTCGTGGCAACATCGGACGATCTCAAAAACCTGTGGGATGACCTCGATCAGACCTTGGTCTCGATTGAGGCGGTGGTTGACGTGCCCAAGAAACGGCAGGAGATCGCCGCCCTGGAGGCGGACGCCGCGGCGCCCGATCTCTGGAGCGATCAGGAACGCGCCCAGCAGGTCACCTCGCAACTGTCGCGGTTGCAGGCCGATGTCGAGAAGGTGACCGGCCTGCGGGGCCGGCTGGATGACGCTGGTGTCTTGATCGATCTCGGGGTGGAGGAGTCCGATTCCGAGGTGGTGGCCGAGGCTGGCGCGGCTTTGAGCGGTCTGGCGTCGGATATCCAGGCGCTGGAGGTACGCACGCTGCTGGGCGGGGAGTACGACGACCGCGATGCGCTGATCACGATTCGGTCGGAGGCCGGCGGGGTCGACGCCGCGGATTTCGCCGAGATGTTGCTGCGGATGTACTTGCGGTGGGCCGACCGGCACGGCTATCCGGCCGAGGTGTACGACACGTCGTACGCCGAAGAAGCCGGCATCAAGTCGGCGACCTTCCAGGTCAAGGCGCCCTTCGCGTACGGTACCTTGTCGGTGGAGCAGGGCACTCACCGGCTGGTCCGCATTTCCCCCTTCGACAACCAGGGCCGGCGCCAGACCTCCTTCGCCGGGGTTGAGGTACTGCCCGTCACGCAGGAAGCCGATCACATCGAGATTCCGGAGACCGACATTCGCGTCGACGTCTTCCGTTCTTCCGGACCCGGCGGCCAGTCGGTCAACACCACCGACTCGGCCGTCCGCATCACCCATCTTCCCACCGGCCTGGTCGTGAGTTGCCAGAACGAGAAATCCCAGTTGCAGAACAAGATCGCGGCCTTGCGGGTGCTCCAGTCCCGCTTGTTGGAACGGGCCCGGATCGAACACGAGGCAGAGCTTCGGCAACTGAAGGGCGACGGCGGTAATTCGTGGGGGTCCCAGATGAGGAGCTACGTGCTCCATCCCTATCAGATGGTCAAGGACTTGCGAACCGAATTCGAGGTTGGCAACCCTGCGGCGGTCTTCGACGGCGACATCGACGGTTTCATCGATGCCGGTATCCGGTGGAGGCGCCAGCAGGCAGACCAGGTGTAAAGCATGAGTCGAGACAGTAGAGTGAATCCTGAGGATTCGGTAACGTTTTCTCAGGTTCTAGGAGAGGTACGCAGTGATCAAGTTTGAGGAAGTTTCCCGTATCTATGACGGGCAGACGCGGGCCGCTCTGGCGAATGTCAACATCGACATCGACAAAGGCGAGTTCGTCTTCCTGGTCGGCGGTTCCGGGTCGGGGAAGTCGACGATGCTGAAACTCGTTCTGCGGGAGTTCCGCCCGACCACCGGCCGGATCTACGTTGCCGGCAAAGACGTGGCAACCCTGCCGGAAAGGAAGGTTCCGGGGCTTCGCCGCGAGATCGGTATGGTCGCCCAGGACTTTCGGCTGTTGCCGGGAAAGACGGTTTTCGAGAACGTCGCCTTCGCCCTCCAGGTGATCGGCAAGCCTCGGTCGCTGATCCGCAAAGTGGTGCCCGACACGTTGGAGATGGTCGGCTTGGCCGACAAGACCGACCGTCGGCCGGACGAGCTGTCCGGTGGCGAGCAGCAGCGGGTGGCCATCGCCCGGGCTTTCGTCAACCACCCGAAGATTCTGCTCGCCGACGAGCCGACCGGGAACCTCGACCCTGAAACTTCGGTTGGGATCATGCGGCTGTTGGACCGGATCAACCGGTCGGAGACCACGGTCGTCATGGCCACCCACGACTGGGCCATGGTCGACCAGATGCGCAAGAGAGTCATCGAGCTTGAGAACGGGCACGTTGTCCGCGACCAGGCCCGGGGCATTTACGGTGCGAGAGCCTGAGAGGAGTCCCGATGCGCCACGCTTTATCCGAAACCTGGTCCGGACTGAAGAGAAACGCCGGTATCACCCTGGCGGTCGTCATGACCATGTGGGTGTCCCTGTCGTTGTTCGGAGCCGGCATCATCGCGGCCCAACAGGTGAATCTGTTGAAGGACGAGTGGTACGACAAGATCGAGGTGACCGTCTACCTGTGTACGGCCAAGCTGCAGACCGGCGTCAACTGCGATCCCGGCCAGGATGCCACCGATGAGCAAAAAGCCCAGATCCTGGCCGCCATCGAGAAAAACCCCGAGGTCCAGCAGGTCTACTACGAGACGAAGGCCCAGGCCTTCGCCGAGTTCCAGGACGTTTTCAAGGATTCCCCGATCAAGGATTCGCTGACCGTCGATGAGATGCAGGATTCGTACCGGGTGAAACTGGTCGACCCCCAGCAGTACCAAAACCTCGAATCGCAACTGCAACTGATGCGGGGGGTCCAGAAGATCCAGGACCTGCATGTCATCCTGGACCCGGTCTTCAAGTGGCTGGGCGCCCTGCAGTGGGGAACCATCGTGTTGAGCGTCTTGCTGTTGTTGGCCGCCGCCCTTCAGATCAGTACCACGATCCGGATGGCCACCTTCACGCGGGGCCGGGAGATCGGCATCATGCGGCTGGTCGGTGCCTCCAACTTCTACATCATGGGGCCGTTCTTGCTGGAGTCGCTGATCGCCGCCCTGATCGGCGCGGTACTCGCCTCGGGTACATTGATCTTCGGGGTCTGGTTCATCATCATGCGCAACGCTCAACGTACCCTTGAGGCTTTCCGCTGGGTCGGTTGGCCGCAAACCCTGATTGCGGTGGTATCCGTCGTCGTGGTCGCTATTGTTCTGTCCATCATCCCAACGATCATCTCGGCGCGGAGGTATCTGCGCGTCTGAGGTTTTCCAGTCAGGAGGACGTCATGAGCGCCGCGACCTCGGTACGCCGAATAGTGACCGTCACCTGTGCTGTGGTCATGGCTCTGGCGGCCTCGGTCACGTACGCGCAAGCCGACGATCTGCAGACCCAGAAAAAGCAGATCGATGCCGCTGTGGCCAGTGCCAAGTCCGATGTCGAGGGATCGCAGAGCGCGGTATCGACAGCCGGCGAGCAGGTCGCGTCCGCTGAGTTGGCGGTGGCACAGGCGGCCGAGGCCCTGGCCCAGGCTCAAGCTGCTCTCGACGCGGCGCAACGGATCGAAGACCAGAAGACAGCGGAACTGGCCGCCGCCAACGCCGCTTTGGCGCGGGCCAACGACGCTCTGGCCCAGGCCAAGGCCGACGAGGTAGCCGGACAGGCGGCGGTCGACGCGCAAAAGGACGCCATCGGCGAGTACGCCCGGGCGATCATGCAGGACAATTTGCCGATGGTCAATCTGGCAACCCTGCTCACGGCGGACTCGACGGCCAGCCTGGCCAACCGGCTTCAGTGGTCGGACACGGTGCTGGGCACCAACCAGGTCGATCTGGACAACCTGCGTACGCTCCAGGAGCAACTGAAGCAGGCGCGGGCGGCCAGCGAACTGGCTCAACAGCAGGCGGATCAGGCCAAACAGCAGGCGGATCAGGCCAAACAGGCGGCTGACGCCCAGCTTCAGACCACGCTCGACGCCCAGAGAGCCGCCGAGGAGGCCCACGAGGCCTACCAGACAGCGCTGATGACCCAGCAGGCCGCGCTCGACTCGGCCGTGCAGGCCCTGAAGGATGACCAGGCCAAGCTGGCCGACTTGCAGGTTCAGCAGAAAGTGGTCAACGACAAGATCGCCGAGGAGGCGCGCAAGGCCGAGGAGGCCCGTCAAGCCGCCGCGGCCGCGGCAGCCAAGGCAGCGGCAGCCAAGGCCGCAGCAGCGAAGGTAGCAGCAGCGAAGGCAGCGGCGGCTAAAGCGGCGGCCGCGAAGGCGGCGGCAACTCAAGCCGCGCAGGCAGCCAGCAAACAGGTGTCGTCGGCCGGGTTGATCTGGCCGGTACATGGTCCCATCACCTCGCCGTACGGTTACCGGATCCACCCGATCTGGGGTACCTGGTCCTTCCACGACGGCGTGGACATCGGAGTCGCCTGTGGCACGCCGATCAAAGCGGCCGCGTCGGGGAAGGTGACCGACGAGTATTACAGTTCGAGTTACGGCTACCGCCTCTTCATCGATCATGGCACGATCAACGGACATCACATGGTCACGGCGTACAACCACATGTCGGGGTACGCCGTCTCGGAGGGAACCTGGGTCTCGCAGGGCCAGACCGTCGCCTACATCGGGTCGACCGGGGACTCCACCGGCTGCCATCTGCACTTCCAGCTCTGGATCGACGGATCGTCCGTCAATGGCGTGAACTATTTGCCATGACCTAGAATGGTCCTCCTGCCCGAAGCGAGAAAGGAGGCGTCGTGGTCAAGGAGATGGGTCGCAAGCTGGTGACCCAGAACAAAAAGGCCCGGCACGATTACCACCTGCACGACACCTTCGAGGCCGGGATCGTCTTGACCGGTACCGAGGTCAAATCGTTGCGGGCCGGACGGGCATCGCTGGCCGATGCCTATGTCACCGTCGATGAGGGAGAGGTTTGGCTGCGCAACGCCAACATCACGGAGTACAGCTTCGGTACGTGGACCAACCACCCGCCGCGCCGGACGCGCAAGTTGCTGCTGCACCGCAAGGAGATCGTCAAACTCAACCGTGAGTCGGACGGGCCGGGGCGTACCATCGTACCGCTACAGATCTACTTCCAGGACGGCTACGCCAAGGTGCTGATCGCGGTGGCCACCGGCAAACGGGAATGGGACAAGCGCCAGACCATCGCCGAGCGGGACGCCCAGCGCGAAACCGAGCGGGCGCTGAAAGCGCGCAACCGCCGGTGATCAGTCGCCCGCGGTCAGCACCACCTCGTGGGGTTCGCCCCGGTAGGTGATCGCAAAGCGGAGCCTGGTCCAGCCCGCCGGCAGTTGTGGATCGGTGTGCCAGCCGTGTTCGCCAACCGTCAGCCCGCCGAAACCGAAGACCACAGCCTGCCACAGGCCGCCGGCCGAGGCGCCGTGAATGCCATCGCCGGCGTTGCCCCTGATGTCGAGGAGATCGGCTCGGGCGGCCCGCAGGAAATGCTGGTAAGCGGCGTCCCGGTCGCCCGCCCGGCAGGCGATGATGGCGCTGATCGCCGGGCCGAGGCTCGACCCCAGTTCGTGGTCGGTACGGGGGTCGTAGTAGCGGTAGTTGGCCAGGAATTCCTCACCGGTGAACAGTTCGGGCAACAGGTAGGCCAGCATCAGGACATCCGGCTGCTTCAGGTTCTGGGTCCGCGATGTCGGCTCGATGCCGTAGATCTGCTGCATCGATTGGGTACGGTTGGGGTCGCGGGCCAGCGCGTAGTCGACCTCGGCCAGGTCGAAGAAACCGGCGTGCTGTTCGAGTACCCCGTCGTGGCGGCGTGGTGCGGCGATGTTGTCGGCGACGTGGCGCCACTGTGCCTCGCGGTCGGCGTCAATTCCCAGCTCGGTTCGCAGGCGCTGGGCGTCGGCGGGGGAGGTACTCTCCAGCCAGGCCAGGACTTGCGCCGCCAGGCGCAAGTGCCAGACGGCCAGAGCGTTCGTGAAGGCGTTGTCGTCGACGTGCTCGTGGTACTCGTCGGGCCCCATGGTGTCCCGGAAATGATAACGGCCATCGGCTTCGAGTTGGGCGGCGCTGGCCCAGAAGGTCGCCGTGTCGAGGATGATCTCGGCGCCTTCGTCGCGCATGAAGGCGTCATCGCCGGTGACCTGCCAGTACTGCCGGCAGGCATAGGCCACGTCGGCGTTGAGGTGCATCTCCAGATCGCCGGTCCAGATCCGTATCAAGTGCGCGGGATCGGCGGCGTCTTCCACCCAGGTCGGGCACACCTCGTCGCCGGTGCCGGCGCTCTCCCAGGGAAAGCGGGCCCCCTCGAACCCGCCCTTCGCGGCTTTTCGGCGGGCTCCGGCCAACCGGTTCCAGCGGTAGGCCAGCATGCGGCGGGCGAGGCCGGGCTGGGTGAAGGCGAACAGGGGGAGCATGAAGATCTCGGTGTCCCAGAAGATGTGGTGGCGGTAGCCGAAGCCGGACAGGGTTTTCGCGCCGATGCTGGAGTCGGCGATCTGCGGGGCGGCGATGATGAGCTGGAAGATGTTGTACCGTACCGCCAGTTGGGCGGCCGGGTCGCCGTCGATGGCCACGTCCATCGCCTCCCAGGTACGCTGCCAGGCGGCCCGGTTCCGGGCGGCCAGCGTCTCCCACTGGTCGTACCCGGCCGGTTCCCAGCTATTCCCGCCGGCGCGGGCGAGCGGTGCCGCCAGCATGGCGGCAAAGCCGCGTGTGTCGCGTACCTCGGCCGAGCTGACCAGCACGGCGTACTTGGCGGCCTGCCAGGTGGTACCGGCGGGAACGACAGCACGGGCCAGTATGCCCGGTTGCCCGTCGGCCTGGCAGGTGGTGGTGGCCGAGTCGGTTTTCAGCACCGCCACCGCCGCCAGATCGATGCCGGTGGCCCGCGTGCGAGCCGACAACGACACCGTGTTGCCGTCGGCGGATTGCGCGATGTGGTCCCAGTGACGCAGTCCGAGATTGTCCACGTGGATATCGAGTCCGCTACGCGCCTCGATTTGGGCCTGCCCGCGCACGACGGATAGGCACAGCCGGACGGCGCCCAGGGAGAACACATCCAAACTGAGGAAGCGTTCATCGGTCAACTCGACCTCGGTGTCGGCATCCGGCGACC
>Ga0123354_10021170_pt1 | contig 10243 bp, 7 predicted proteins | sample TergutLab28metaG_2_FD_97872 | JGI IMG/M metagenome (GOLD analysis project Ga0123354, IMG submission 97872) | Labiotermes labralis P4 segment gut microbial communities from Petit-Saut dam, French Guiana - Lab288 P4 | ecosystem: Host-associated > Arthropoda: Insects > Digestive system > Gut ...
GCAGTTGAAAGCGTGCTAGCAGTAGCCTTTGGAAACAAACTATGTTGGTTCGAGTCCCACTATCGGCATATTTCTTTATGTAGCCCAGGCAGTTGAAAGCGTGCTAGCAGTAGCCTTTGGAAAAAAACTATGTTGGTTCGAGTCCCACTATCGGCATATTTCTTTATGTAGCCCAGGAAGTTGAACGCGGGTTAGCAGTAGCCTTCGGAAACAATCTATGTTGGTTCGAATCCCACCATCGGCATATTTCTTTACGTAGGCCAGGCAGTTGAACGCGTGCTAGCAGTAGCCTTCGGAAACAATCTATGTTGGTTCGAGTCCCACTATCGGCATATTTCTTTATGTAGCCCAGGCAGTTGAACGCGTGTTAGCACCAGCCTTCGGAAACAAACTATGTTGGTTCGAGCCCACCTATCGGCATATTTCTTTATGCATCCGTACGATTGAAAACATTTAGTGATGGGAATTGTTGAACGTGCGAGTATGATGGGTGTGCTTGGGACCCATGGTGGTTTTTCTCTCGCCTTGTTTCAGGGGTGGTGTGGGGGACTAAAATATTTTTGGAAAATGTGCCACTCTAACTTCGGCTTTCAGAACAAGTTCATAATTTTTCTTTCGTGTGGTCTTTTAGTAGACAATAACACATTTTAAGAACTGTGCCTATTTAAAAGTCTAACTGGCTACAGATGATGGTGATTATGAAAACCGAAATGTTAATGTTTTACTAATAATAAAATCAAGGAAAAAGAAGAACCGCACTCATTAAACTAAGTCAAGTTTCTTTCAATTTTCTGCCAAATGAAGGGAATGTCTTCCGCAACTGCATTATGGTAATTCACAATTTTATAACCGTAATAAACAATGAACTTTATTGCTGACATGCAAAGTTTACGCATGGACTATTTGATAAAATAAATTAAACTAACTAATTATACAACTAAATCCTTAGATCATAGCCCTTTTCAGAAAGCTGCCAATTCTTTATCTAGTCTAGAAACGCCACACATATAACGAAATCAGAAAGTTCATCACCGTATTCAAAAGGCCCGCCCTTTATGCCTTTCCTGACACAGATGATTTCAAAACAAAATCGCTCCAAAGAAACTCTCAAAGACCCAGGACTTGTTTAATATGTCAAAACATGTTGGTTTTTCACGGTTCATAGTTATCAGCTCCTCTCCAACCCACCAACTGAAGGATCACCCATTGCCAATTGTCAGCGACTTTATATTCGATACATTAGCAGGTTTTCGTCACATCTTTAGGCCGTCGCTCGCATCCGCAACCTGAAGACGCGCCACTCATAGGGGTGCGCCAGATATCTAAAACATGGCAAGGGTACACACAGTCGCCACTTTTAGGTTTGTAGTGTGGGACAGGTTCTTTTTATGTTTTGTTGACCGTGCATCCCGGTATGATCCTTGTAAATAACCAACTTGACTCACAATTTTTCATGTATGTTTATTTCTATTCTCTACATGTTTCGGGCAGCCAGACGGTCATCTACACAGAGTGACATAAACCACATGTCGCATTGGTACAATAATTCTCCTGATGATAGGCACATGGCTGCCCGAAACAGGTAGAGAATAGAAATAAACATACATGAAAAATTGTTCGTCAAGTTGGTTATTTACAATGATGGGACAGACTGTTCTGTGCTGAGATGCAGGGCAGGGAATTTAAGTGGGTGGGTTCTGAAAACAGCCACATGACTTGTCTTGTGGCAAGTTGTAAGAGATCAAAATTGTCAAGTAAAATGTGCAATTTGTAAAAATGTATGTGTCTTATGTAAAAATATAAGAAAAAGCTGTAAGAATTGTGTGATTAACGACGCGTGTAAAGAATACAAAATACTTTATTTTAGTTGAATAAAGAGAGACTAACTTGATGTCACTTGCTTCATTATTTCAATATTTAATGCTCAACATGTTTCGGATGTTAATACATCCATCCTCAGGGGCTTGCGACTTATTTGTTGAGTTATTTCATGGGTTGTGTTGTTTTGGTTCGATGTGTGTTGGTGTTACATTGTGGTATCCTTATGCAGGCTGAAGCACTGCTTCAGCCTGCATAAGGATACCCACCAGCCCAGCCAAACCACAATGTAACACCAACACACATGCTTCAGCCTGCATACGGATACCACACCACCACAACGCAACACCAACACACATCGAACCAGAGCAATACAACCCATGCAATAACTCAACAAATAAGTCGCAAGCTCCTGAGGATGGATGTATTAACATCTGAAACATGTTGAGCAGTAAATAATGAAATAATAAAGCAAGTGACTTCAAGTTGATCTCTCTTTATTCAACTATCAAGATGATGCACGCTCCAATAAACATAAGATTCACATTATTTTGGTTTGTTCCTCCGATTTCATGTGCACGTAACAAGACTCTGAAGAATTCAGCACAGTGACGAAATTCATGAATATCTTCAGTAAATATTAGGACCAACAGACTAAGAAGAGTGAGAAGGGTAAAGATTAGCACGCTTAGGAGAGACCAGTTTCAGATTCAAGACATACATTTCATCGATCCATGAAAGCACCCTTGAAGGGAACTAGATATGAAATATGTCATTGATCATACGGTGTGATTTTAACAAACAATTTTCAATTTAATAATGTATCTAGACTATATTTAAAGCATCATACAAGAAAAAATATTCTATACTCTGAACACTTGATTGATAAATTTCTAAAAACAGCTACCACAAGGCGGTTCTTACATAAAAACTATTATGCTTAATCTCTATAAATATTTAATCATTGTTGAATTCTTCGAGTGAATGAAAATATTTTTTAAATAAGTAATTTTTCAAAGTTGATACAAAAGTTTTTTATCACCTGCTATTTCTGCAGTTTACTCAGGTAGCTTGTTAAGTATCTTGTGTTGTAATTGTAAGATTAGCTCTCGGTGTATGTAACTGCGGTTTATTTCTCTTATTAATACAACGAACTGTAAAGTTAAATGTATAAATTTCCAGGTTATGTGACAAAAATTTCATTGAGGATAGTATGTATGGCGAAGAAAATATCAGTATCTGCAATTATTGAAATTGTGGCTTGCAAGAAGTTACAATTTCATATCCAATCATAGTTCTGATTATTTTCTTTCGTAGATTAAAGACACTTTTACTTTCTGTTGAATTGTTCCAGAACATAATGCCATATTCCATTAGTGAGGGCAATAGATAAAAATTCTAGTTTGAAGATCAGAAGGGAAAAGACCTCTCGACGTCCTGGAAGAAGATGGAATGATGATATCAAAAACGTACAGGATGGGTAGTTTTGGAATGGGCATTCTGATCCCAGATGTGGATCAGGGAACGCTGATGTTTTCTTGCCAGTACAACAGAGAATATGAGGAATATCTTGAAGAACTGAGGGAATATTAGCTCCCCCCCTCAAAAAAAATCGTGCATCTGATATATTTATTTGTTCGAATATTCGGGAGTTGAATCGTTACATAATATCACAGAGTGACTGTAGCAGAAGGGAGTAGTTCGGCTGTATAATTCTTCACTTATCTTGTATGATGAACTTCCTCAGATATTAGATCTTCATAAACACCACCGCTTAAATCTCAGAGCTCACAAACACTAAACCACAGCTGACAAAGAATGTCACTCGTAAGATATATTTATTTAGTACGGTTTTTTGTTTCATTTATTTCTCATGGTGCATGTGCTAATTATTAAGAGTCGCGTACGACCTGCTGAACCTAAGGTTTATAATCCTGACCTGGGAAACTGGACCTATACCAATATTTGCGTCTAGCGTTTCGGAAGACAGGGTATACCAAAGCCGGGTGTCCGTATCCGTAGAGCCCGTACGGGTCGATGTGCCCGTAGTGCGGTCTGCTGACGAGAGGGTACGGACCGTAAGTGGGCCCATAGTACTGTGCCAGGGGCACGAAATCTTCCTCTGCCAGATGACCAGCCAGTCCGCCCAGCAAAGCACTGCCAATGCTGCCCAGCAAGGGTCCAAACGTGCGCGGTTTTATGTCCTGGTCATCACTTCGGGCAGGCGTCGTGGTGGTCAGCAGCAATAGTGCTGCGATCTGCAAGCAAATGGACATGGACTGAGGCGTAGGACGATTGTTAGCGGCAGGGTTCGACTCATCGCTCTTCAGCCACGTGGAATATTTTTGGTAAAGCCCGTTTCCATGCCATGAAGTTGCATGAAGGAGTGGAACTACAGATCCACTCCTTCGTAATCTCGCTACTAAATAGTCCGAACACTCAGCTCTACGACATAGGCTTTTTAACACCAGGTAAATAACTGTGATTGGCTATTGAATAAAAACTGTGATGGCCGGGCAGGACACGATGGAATAGAGAATATCTCTTGTCTACCTCGAATCGCCACTTGAAGATGCCTTAGCCCTGCTTTCAGTCTAGACGTTACACCGACTGAACTTTTCCTCCTGGAAAATACAGTATCAGTTATTTGCTCTCGGTAAGAGGGTTGACGGCGTGCTTGGAAGTGGGTGGAATCGTGCTACTTCTCAGACGGTGTATTCGGGGCGATCAAACATGATGAAGGTGGCACAGCGTGGTGGGGCTTACTAAGCGTTATACTGTGCCCTGCTGATGTATCTGCGAGAACACGGGGTCCAGTAGACCTTGCATTGTTCGGACGGCAAATGTGAAAAAACGGAAGGAAGATGTTTCGGTAGGGTAGACTGGAACAGGGCGATGAACGAGAGAAATAGAAAATTTGAAACACCGCGGTTAATATACGTACCACTTCAGTGGCGTAGTTAGGTCTTTTTTTTTGTGCCCGAGGTTTCAATCACAAAGCCCACCCTTTAACAAAAATTATAAATTTAAAAAAAATCACGATTTGTCCTACTTATTGTTGTTTTTCAACTTTTCTTTAGAGTACGTCATTACGAGGTTTCGGGAAAAGCAGGATGGCTTGAAACTAAATGGTACACATCAGCTGCTGGCTTATGGCGATGATGTTAATATACTGGGAGGAGGTATACATACTGTAAAGAAAAACACAGAAGCTTTAGTAGCGTAGGGAGAGAGTGTTTGGCAATAGGGTGTTGAGAATATTTGGGAATAAGAGGGACGAGGTAACAGGTGAGTGGAGAACACTACATAACAAGGAATTTCACGATCTCTACTCCTCACCCAAAATTGTTCGGGTGATCAAATAGAGAAGAAAGAGATGGGTGGTACATGGTCCTCGTATGGGGAGAGGGGCGGTGTGCACAGGGTTTTGGTGGGGAAACTTGAGGGAAAGAATCCGCTTGGAACACCCAGGCGTAGATGGGAGGATAACATTAAACTGGGTCTTCAGGAAATGGGCTGGATTCCATCGAGCTAATTCAGAATAAGGAGAGGTGGCGGACACTTTTGAATATGGTAATGAACCTTCAGGTTACATGAAATGCGGGGAATTTCTTGACTGACCGAGAACCTGTCAGCTTCTCAATAGGGACTCTGCTGCGTAGAGTGAATAAGTAAGGCCTAATTATTGACTTTCTTTCCATTTGGCTAAACAATTTAAAATTTTTCAAGACGGAATTTTTTTATTTAACCTATATATCTGGTCACTTATTTTGCAGCCTCTTAGACTCTGCTGCCTGGTGTGACCGTACAAGTCCCCACCCCCCAAGCCACAACTACACCCGCTACCATATATATGAATTTGCAATGCGCGGGTCTCAAAACCGCGACCCCTAAGCAAATTTGTAAATTATGCATGTACTATAAAATTGAAATAAAAATTTGGGCGGTTAGGCACACCACGTGTTGTTGTATGTCCACATGCGACCCGCGAACCACTCTGCAATAACCGGAGTGGCCCTTTGTCATAAAAAGTTTGGAGAACCCTGGTGTACAGAAAATTTCTGCATTCTGCTCATTCAGTGTGTTTAGGTGTCTCATATGACGATCAAACTTCATACCGTCCGTTACAGCACCGAGCAGCCCTGTGTACGTATAACGGAGAAATGTGTTTGCTGTCCAGTAAGTACTGGCTGTTTTAAATGTAACTCACATGTTTCGATAAATACGTTTCCGTTGACCCGAGTCCACCATAGCAGGGAGATCGGGATCGACAACTTGTCCTGGTTACCCACAAAGACGACCGTGACGACACACTGAATCGTGCCAACTGGCACTTTTCCACTACCCTGTCTGAGGTTTCTTCGTGCTTTTTCCTCAGTTGTAAGGCAAATGCCAGAGTATAACACGCAAAGACAGGGCGCAGTCTGCACTAATCCCACGTAAGATTTACCAATACTTAGTCTACATTTAGCTTTAAACATGAACATTCTGGGTTCGAATCCCAGAAAGCCTTCCAGCCAAAGCAATGTCCCCCGATAAGGCCTATTGCCTCTTGAACAATCGTCCTCAGTTTGGCCACGTCGAGGTCTTCAGCTGCGACGGTGGAACTCGTTAGCGTAAGCGCAATCCTAATTATAGTTTAAGGTGTCTGTAACTGAGCCCAGCGATGCGTTCGATGCAGGAAAGGCTAAACATACGGAGGGACGTCGGCTGGCGCATTCGGGCAAGTCTCCGACCTCAGTCTGCTCTCTGGTTGGTTTGTTGGTTTTAGATGAATTTCATGTATCAAGACCGCGACTTGTCGACGAGTCGTGTTCAGTTCCGCAACTGGCCGGAAATTGATGCACCGCATTCGGAGATGCTGAGATGTTCTTCAAATACACAAAAACACAACAAATATTAACACGTAACGAAATTACTTCAGAACCACTTACCGTGCTAAATATTCTACCGTACATATCTGTCTGCGCAGCAGTACTGATGTTCAGGCATTTATATGGTTATTTTGCGACAGAATGGGTTTTCACAGAACGGCCGCAACTTCGGCTTTCTATTTTAGGCTCAGAATATTTTTTCCAAATTCAACAACTTTCCCTTCTCCATACTGCGTAATAGTTTCCCTTGTTAACGTAATTAGCCACCACAGAAACTTCACTCACATCTAAACCTCTTTTCCTATTCAGCCATAAAAGTGAAGGTAAAGGTAAATTTCACCCCAGAACACACTATGAAATTCCAGAGGGGGAGTAGAGGTATAGCTCTACTCTTTCTTTAACCTCGGCGCTACAAGTGGTGGCTGGTCAACGCCACGCCCCGGCCGATTTACCCGCGGGAAAGACCCGGTACCCCTTTCATAGCAGGCTGGGTGAGCCCCAAGGCCAGTCTGGACGGGTGCGGAAAATCTCACCACCACCGGGATTCGATCCCGGACCGTCCAGGTCGTAGCCAGCCGCAGTACCTACCGAGCTACCCCGGTCAACCCTACTCATCGATACTTCTGCAATTTGTAAGATGATGTGGCTGCTAAATATAAATATGTAATATTGCCGCATTTTGAATCACTCAAGGTGCAATTGTGATCAGGCTATGAGGCGGACTTTAGAGAAATCGATTTTGGAAACCCGCAGCTGTCTTACCTTGCCTCCTATTGAGCACGCTGGTCTACTGGGAGGTATTTCTCCTAGGGTAAAACCGCCAAACCTCTACGCTGGTCACCATGTCAAGTTTACAAATGAGTGGCACTGTAAATCTAATCGTCCGTGTGCTCTCATGGCGTGCATAGGTAGTGTATAAAATGTTTTATATGTAGCCACATGCCTGATCTTTTTAAATTTCGAATGATATTAGCATGAAAATAGCGGGGAAGAGATGCATTATGGCCGTATTCACTGCATTCTCAGAACTGGTCCTATGCCAATTTGCCTCTTGGTTCAATATAAATTTCCCCACTTTTCGGAGGAATTAATTGCTTCTATATTCAAGATCATCCTGTGTATTAAGTCAAAACCTTGGCACAAATCATCTGCAAATTTCATCCAAACTACATGGCATTGCATCTCAGAATACCTCGTCATCAGCACCCTCAGAACTACTGATCTCACGTTCGATAAAATCCTTCAGCCCTGAAATTAGAGAAAGCAGCTGCCTTTGAATCCTCTATATTTACTTAAGTGAATACTCGGTGCAACAAGCCGAAAAACTTTAACTTCAGAAAGACATCGATTTATAAATCTCTACTTATATTTTCCACGCGGTGGCGTAGTTGGTGGAGACACCACACTACAAGCCGGCAGGTTGCAGGTTCGTTTCCCAAACGTGTCAATGAAATTTTTCATTGACATAATCCTTCGGGCCTCACTAGGGCCCCTGGGGTCGACTTAGCCCCTTAACGGAAATTAGTACCAGGAATATTTTCTGGGGGGGGGGGTTAGAGGCGGCCGGTACGTATGACTGACAACCCTACCACCATCATGTGCTGATTATGTGGAAGTGTGGTAGCCTCAACCTCCTGGAACCCTCAGGGCCATACAGGGATTGCTTTACTTTACCTTTACCTTTACCTTTACCTTTACCTTTACCTTTACCTTTACCTTTACCTTTACCTTTAACTTACTTATATTGCCCATCCTTGCTAATCGCCTACACAAAAAATGCAGCAGCGAGCAGCATGTGTTGTCACATCATTCAAAATTGAGCCGAAGGATCAGTGTATACATTTTTTATACGCAGTTAGCAGTTACTTCTTGGAGAGCCGACTGTCAAAATTACTGCCTATTTTAATGTGTATATTTTTTGGTGACTGTTTTGACTCGTGGGTCACAGGATCTAATCCAGATACCAGGGGTCTGTTCCAGGAGGTTCCTGTTACAATTGAATTGTTCAAAGTAACACTATGACAGGCTGTTAGTACAGAAACTCGGTTTTCCCTGGTGACCTTTAATTCCACAATTATTTCAATCTGATATCGGTAAATTAATTGGAAATGATGACAGAGTGTAAGGAAATCAGAAGATTAGTGTCTTCTCATACTTGATGCCTTGTAATCCCAACCATTCAGATTTACCTGTTTCCTCCATGGTGACGTAAATAAGTTTCATAATGGACGTGTCATAGAGATGGGCTGGGCATGCAGCGCGTATGGGTGAGGAGAGGAGGTGTATAGGGTCTTGGTGGGGAAACCGGAGGAAAAGAGATCACTGGGGAGACCTAGGCGTAGATGGGTGGATAACATTAGGATGGATCTCCATGAGATAGGATTGAATATATGGACTGGATTGGATTGGCCTAGGATAAAGACAGGTGGCAGACGCTTGTGAGTGCGGTAATAAACCTTCGTGTTCCGTGAAATGCGGGGAATTTCTTGACTAGCTGCAAACCAGTTAGCTTCTCAAGAAGGACTCTGCACCATGGAGTAAGTAAGTAACGTGCCATATTGCTCAATTTCACGTCTGTATCCCCAATACAGAGAACGGCGTCTTGTCTTAGTCACCGAGCACTAAATTCAAATTTCACATACAGACTCATCTCTACATCATTTCTACAACTAAACAAGCTAGCTGGTATAGCTCTGTCTGTATAATGACTGGGCCATTGGCTAAATAACCGACAAATCTCCTTCGATTTCCTATAGATTAAATATATTTTTTTCGCCAGATATCCCAACCGCCTGTGGATCCCACCCTTCCTCCCGTTCAGTGATCCTCTGGGATTTTCCTTGGGATAAAGCGTTGGTGAAGTCGAGCGGACAACTCATCTCCGTCTAATGCAGAAATTGAGAATGCTTGGAGCTATGTCACCGCTCCGCCATATACTTTCCTTTCCTTGACAGAAACGACTAAATATGAAATACCGCAAATTCCATAATCACACATGGCGGGAACTCCAGAATGAGAACCACAGAATTGTGTCATATCTTTTGTGAAGACTTCCAAGAACACTAAGATATTGCTGCACACAAATATAACGGAAAATTTATTTCACTTTCCAAGAAGGGTTGGGCGCGGTTACCAAATTAAAATGAAGCAGGCATTAAGTAACCTATAACCTACTGTGGACTGTTGTGTTGAAATGTAGAAATCACTGTCACTTAAGCTGTCGTACTTTCTTCCTGAAAATTTCCAGGAATCTCTAGAACGCAAACGGAAAATACCCACAACAGTCAACTTATTCTTAGGCATGCAGCGTCTACCTGTGGAATAATGTTGCTTATATATTGTGTTAGCATCGTGTTTGAATGTGGAAAATAAAGTGATCTGAGGAAAGAGTTTCTTTAAATCATAGCAAATTTCATATGGGATACCTGAGATCAGAGTTAATAAGAACTGTCCCTTTAAATGACAGGTTTAATACAAAATCCACGGAGGTAGAAAGTGTTTACTGTGAGGTACGAAATGGTTCTACAAATAAGACAGATACATTTTCGTCC
>Ga0123354_10021171_pt1 | contig 10243 bp, 3 predicted proteins | sample TergutLab28metaG_2_FD_97872 | JGI IMG/M metagenome (GOLD analysis project Ga0123354, IMG submission 97872) | Labiotermes labralis P4 segment gut microbial communities from Petit-Saut dam, French Guiana - Lab288 P4 | ecosystem: Host-associated > Arthropoda: Insects > Digestive system > Gut ...
GTGGTTTTGCCTGCGGATTTTAAACCAGTGAGTTTGGTGGGAGGGGGTGAAAATTTCACCTGCGGGTTACCTACCCCCGGGGACGGCCCCCCCCCCCCCCCCGATGTCCACAGGGTCAGAAATTGAGTGGGTATTAGGAACAGTCTCGACGCCGGGACCAAAACAGAAAATATCATTTTAGGGAAGCAAACGGCGTTCATATACCCCGCAGCCTAGGCGCCAGAGTAACTGAAATAAAAGTACAGGCAATTAGCGCTACGTGAAATTTTACTTAGTCCTTATTTTTTTCGATCTGAAAGAGTTATATACTAACATGTCGATGATACTGCTCTCTGGCCCTAATTTTGTGTCTCCATCCGGCAAACAGCGCGGTTGGTATACACATTCTGAATTTACAGCTGATAATTTAGCTCTCAGTATAGATAGAATTACTGCGAAACATGCACGTATATACGTCACATATATTGTGAAACTATCCGAAACATTCGTGAGCCTCAGGATCAGATCGTTCTTGACGTCAGTTCCTTCAGGAACATCCTGTAGTAATCTTTTAAAATGAAACTGTTCTTTACTTAATCTACCCGATTGAAAATTGTGGCCAATAGGGGACGAGGGCCTCAAGCACCGCTTACTAAGTGGAGAATAAATTCGTTGTTATCCCATTATACCGGTGTATTCAACCTTTACTCATTAATCTCCATCAGAGCTTCTAAATGCCCCAGTTAGTTTACGAGAAGTATTTAGGTAACCTATCAATTAATAGAGCATAAAATTGCTGACATTTTCCACCGTTCTAATTTTCCCAGGGTAGACTGAGCTGCAAACCGAATGGCACTTATTTATCACTACTCATGACACTCATATCAACAAGATAGGAGGATAAACGTGTTTTTGCAATCTTTGTTGATGTACTGTAAGAGAAATTTTAATTATAAATCTTCCATGTAATATAATATTAATATTTTTTCCAACCAATTTGTGAGATTAATTTCAAGGAATTTTGTATCATAAGTCTTGTCTGCAATAGATATAAGTTGTAATATATTTATTTCCACCTAATTGCATATCTGCCGGTATGCATGTGTATTAATATTTCTTCGACACGTTTCGGTTAATTACAACAGCCATCCTCGAGGAGACTCTTTACACAAAGGATCATTTGATGCTAAAATATATTGTCGTGCATTGTGCTTGATAAATGATAATAATAAAATTAAATGTTTAATATATCAATATTTGGCCTTATATCCGAAGAAAACGTGGCGAAGAACGGTGCTTGAAGAGGCCAAAGGAGTAAAAAAGACCTAGGCAGAGATTAAGTGCGTCGCCAAGAATAGAGTGCGGTGGGGGAATGTTGTGGATGGCCTATGTTCCGCAGCGGAATTATGGGACTATTGATTGATTGATTTGGCCTTATATAATTAATAAAATTAGTTTACAAATGTACATATATTTGTATTAGTTTCTGAGTGTCTGTTTTGCATCCGAACGTCTAAGAGCAAATAGTTCCCTTCGATCGTAGTTGGATCATAAATCCAGTATATCACATAAAATGTATGCTGGAAAAAAAATCCTTTACTGAAATACAGGTTGTTCAAGATAATGATAAGATTGTTCACTTGTTCCCATTCTTTGTTTTGCGGATATGTTCGAATTTTGAGAAGATGAATTTGATCTTTTCTCTTAAGCCACCCTACATAACTACATGCATGGCTTCGTGGATCAGCGACCCTCTTCTGGGGCTGATATTTTTTCAGCTATTCATTGGATTCCTTCTAATTTGTAGTATGTGAAAATTCACAATATTCCCCAGCTATACGCTGTCCTGAGCCATATGAATTCAGTTAACAAAACACACTCTGTTTCCCTTAAAATAATTTAATATTATACAGGGTGGGCCAAAAGTAGATATACAGTAATTAACTATATACTGTATACCTACTTTTGGCCCACCCTGTATAAAATCTAATACTTGTGTCTCTGTCCTTTCAGTTTCTCGCACACACACAGCGTATACGTTTCATGTGTTTCTCGTTTTCGCCACACTTGCTGGAGTTTCCGTGCATACAATTTTTCCCTCTAATAATCCACCATGAAAAGGACAAATAATGATCCTGCTGATTATACAATATTATTCATTGCTCTTTGCGATTAATCGGTAGGTAGCCGCAAGCAAAGAAGGATGAACTGAACCAAATACATTTTTTATTATTACTATTATTTTTATCATCATCATACTGTTGCTTCCTCTGTATTACCCAAATAATCCTCCAGCGCTTTATTCACAAGTGTATTCAGTCTGTGTTCTTTCCGTTACGTGATTGACCAAGTTGCACATATAGTAAATGTCACGCGTTTTTCTTAATAACATTAACGATAATCGGGCTGTCGTCCTATGTTGTGTCTCTTTAACAGCACCGGTGACTGCATACAGGCTGGTCCTAATAATTAATTTACATGCCTCCTCTCCTCATTTGACCCGCAGAATGCAATTATAGATCTCGTTTCGTCAGAACAAACAATGCTTATTCCACCAAACTTAATTAACCGGCGGATCTGCGTAACATACAGGATTCATTCATTCATTCATTCACTCACTCACTCATTCATTCATTCATTCATTCGTTCGTTCGTTCGTTCATTCATTCATTCCGTAGTCTATCTTACGACAGGCTCATAGCCTCTTTCAATGCGAGTTGTCTCCACAGCGCGATATAATGTTTCCTCTTTCAATTTCCAGTATCGACTCGTTTCCTTGCGGTCATCCAGTAGCTGCTTACGTCTTATTTCTCGTCTTCCCGTTTTTCTATCCTTCCGTCTATATTGTAACATTCTTTTGTAAAAAGGAAGATACAAATATGAAACAAATTACAGAAGATTTGCTGAATAATACGAGGAACTCTGGAAACAAAATATATAAATAGGAATCATTGTAATGACTGTTGTTATTGCTTTTTAAAATGAGACACTGATTGTGCAGTATAAAAGGTAGATCGAGCCAGCTTAGTACTGAGGTCAGGAGATGAACTTAGTCGTCTAGACCTTGTGACAAATATAGAAATATTCAGACTTAAGAATGCAGAACGTATTGGCGTTAGCATGTTTTAATAATGTATGAAAAGACTGTCACATACTGATTACAAACCGGCAGTACACTGAGATGTATGAGAACCAGGCAAGATGGAATAAACATGATTGTAGGCCAGAGGTTTTCAGACTTCGCTGGCTTACAAATAAATGATATTTAAAAATGTTAGTGCAGCACTAATGTTCTTTTTATATTTAAATATAAAAGCTAAGATTTAAATTACATATTAACAGTGGGCATGCGTTGCCTAAAGTTTCCTGCCAACGCTGCCTATTAGCAAATATGTGTGACCTATATTGTCACTGTTCTTCATTACTCCCTAGCCTGTTTTATATTCAAATTTATTTTGTTAAGGCCATATACCAGTCATCAATTTTTGGGGTACCAGTAATGGTACGCTTACCACAGTTTGAGAAACCATCCTATGGTCGGAATATGCCAGAAGGCCTAATCTTGGAAGTAGAAAAAAATCTAAGTAGCTGAGGTGTGGTGCAGGAAAAACACATTCAAAAATCGTTTAGGAGTAGCGTGAATATTTAAGGTACAATTTGTAAGAATTTGGGTTGAGCCTGCAATAAATTTCGGCAAGGAGGGAAGCAACTTCATAGATACATTCTTATGTATATTATAACCGGCCAAATATCTTAGTCAGGGAGCACGAGCTCCACGTAGGGAGTTTCACGTGTGATGGTCACAGAACTTTCCGTGAAAGGTGTCTCACTGACAGGCATATATCACGTAACTTTTGTGAAAGTCGTCTCACTGACAAGCGCACATCACGTAACTTTCGTGAAAGTTGTCTCACTGACAAGCATACATCACGTAACTTTTGTGAAAGTCGTCTTACTGACAAGCGCACATCACGTAACTTTCGTGAAAGTCGTCTCACTGACAAGCATGCATCACATAACTTTCGTGAAAGTCGTCTCACTGACGAGCACGCATCACGTGACTTTGTGGAAGTCGTGTCACTGACAAGCATACATCACGTGACTTTCGTGAAAGTCGTCTCACTGACAAGCACACATCACGTGACTTCGACGAAAACTGTTTCACTGACAGTCATACATCACACAAGGGCGCATATGAATTTCTCCCCGTACATTTCACATTTTTTGGACGAAATGGGTGAAATTACGTACAAGAGATCTTCACGTAACGCCACTGAACAACTGTGAGTTTCGTAAAAATCGGTGCATTGAAAGCCGACAAGATTAAAGCATTAGTGTTGTCACAGTCATTACACGTTTATTACCACTGTTTATTTCACCCGTGCGAACTTTATCTACTACAAAGTCATTTGTGTACGGCACTGCAAATTTTACCACCACTTCATTAGCAGCCCTCTATGTCTTTTCACTCGCGCGTACAAAGGCCTGCAAAACAACTTCCTCTTCGAACCCAGTTCGTGCTGGTTTCAGGTTCGCTTTGCGTGTCAAACCATAAAACAGATGTCCTCAATTGATGTTATGGCCGAAAGCTTTGTGGGGTGTTTTTGTTGACAGGGTATCAGAGCGGCAGTACAGTCACAACCCATAGCTATGAGTAGGCCGAATCCCTCCGCTCGACAATTACTGTCATAAACTTAATAACAACATTGAGATCAGCACCCTTCTATGTGTGCAGTAAATCCCAATTCAAGGATCATCGGTAACAACGTACATGTATATGTACATAAAATCGAACCCAGTTATAACGACATCGGTTTATGCAACACCTCGTTTATAGCGTCTGTGGTACCAATTAGTTTCTCGCTCTTAGCCATAACATCACATTCCTCGATTGGAACAACGCTCGTTTATAACGACATAAAATATTCCCTTTCATGACGATAGAACCGAGTTCAACTGTATCTTTGTGTGTGTGTGTGTGTGTGTGTGTGTGTGTGTGTGTGTGTGTGTGTGTGTGCAATTATTGACACTCATCTTGCTACAACCATTCTTGGCTCGCTTTTCTGTTGTTTCCTCAGTTACACAGAATGAAACACCTTATAAAATCCGCAACATGTTTAACGCAGCCCCTTGTGCAGATTACAGTAATTGTCGCTAATATCGCTGTTAACAGCTGCGTACACTGCGGAGCTTCAAGTTAAACGAAGAGAAGGAGGGACGAAGCTTTCGCTACTCCAAGCGCTTCGCCTAAAAGTGCTGAGTAAAAACACGAAATCCTTCAGAACACATCGTTCTGACTTCTGGATGCGAGATGCGTTCCTCCCGAATACGACAGGGAAGCATTTGTCCCTACCTCATGTAGGTCGATGAGTCTTTGCCTGTGGCACGCCTTGTATCTCTCTCTCTCTCTCTCTCTTATCCTTTAATCCTTATGGCATTCCAGCTATCATTAGGCGTCCAGCACGACCTAATTTATATTTGGTGTAGGCATTCTTTGTGTAAGCCTTTCGATTCACTGATTAGGGCCAGGGCCGCAAAATTACATTTTGCTACAAAAACTCATTTGAATAATAATTTTAGGATTGTATAAAAACGAGTTTATTTTTTGCCTACGGCCAGTGGATTATGTAAATAATACCAATAACTGTGTACGTGATGAATATACTTCTATTTCCTTCGTTTTTCCCTACTCAACAGTTGATTCAGTTGCCTGAACAGGGGGAGAGTTTCCTTTCACGTCTAGCCGAAGAAACAGTGCGATGGAAAGACAGCTTTCAGAAGATAATGGCAATGAAATTGTGCGTGATTATTTCATCGTAGTCTTGTTGGAAGTGGTCCCTTCTTCCTTTCTTGTTTGTGGTATTTGTTGTAGCAATGACGCAATCAGTTTGTGCAATATAGATCTGTGTATGGTGAGACATCCCTTTGTGATGCGTTTGTGGACAGATGAATAAAAAGGCGGCAGTGGCGTCTATATTCAACACTGTTTTTGAAAATGTAAGCATAAATCTGCAGAACATATTCTAGGGAATGAAAGCCCTATGGAAACTATTGAAAGCGTTGTGAAGATACTGTGTACAGTCAGAATGCGTCCACACCTCAGTACCATCGAGAGGTTTCACTACTGCATATGGTGTTCTGCACTGGTTGTGCGGCTGTGGTTTTGTGGAGCTGGGTCGCAAGAGCTTGCGACCCAGCTCCACAAAACCACAGCCGCACAACCAGTGCAGAACACCATATGCAGTAGTACAAGGTCTTGTTCTTCTGATGATGGACATAATGATGCCCGAAACATGTTGAGATAGAAGTTTGATAATAAACATCGGATTAGTTGCATCTTGTTGGTTTCTCTCTTTTCACCCTGCGTGCATGATGCACGGTCACAAGAACCTAAATTTTTTAAAATTGTCCGGTACAGTTTTGACTGACGGCATTGTTATTTGTCTGTTTATATAGATCCACGGTGTACATTGTTATGCCTCATTCAAGATTCAGAATGAAGTTTATTTTCTCAAATATGTTAAACGCATTACCTTTCAGTCTTGTATTGTATAAGAGTTTTTATTATGAATCCCCGTTAAATACGTTTGAGTCCACCGGCATAGTTTCCAGGCTGCCCCGAGTAGACTGTTGCAGAGTACAACTGGAGATCCACATGTTTTGTAGAGTACATAACGGATGCTGTTTGCTAATTGTTCCCATAACAACTCTAATATTTACCGAATACAGAATATGCTGGTCGCTAGTGGATTGCTGTTTGAATTCCCACAGGTGAACAACATTTCTATATGTATTTCAGTAGCTGAATATTGTTGAATTAGGGTGTATCTGAAGTCCATAAAGGAATGTAAAGCGTAGAAAATTTTATTGTGTACATGTTTTGCTTGTATGTGTGTGTGTGTGTGTGTGTGTGTGTGTGTGTACGTACTAGAGACGCATTAGCGTTTGGGGTCATCTGGAGTTGTTTGAAATATTGACCTGAAAATTAATAATTGAATAAGTATAAAATCGACACAGCGACCACTCCTATACGACGTAGCACGACTTAGCACCTAGATAACACAGTCCTAAAGTAACCTGCTGTTCCTGCCCAAAGATCAGTATTTCAAACCCAGACTTGGTGCACATTAGATACGCCGGCAATCAACAGAATATTTTCTTGTCCATCTACTTAAATAATTTCACATTCTTTAACCCTGTACCAGGTACTAATTGTCCACAAGTATTTCATAAGATCCAGTTTAAATAATTTGAAGTAATCGCTGCCAAGGCTATATGTTGAAAATTTATCCTGCCGACACAATATGTTAGGACTCCAGTATAAAATATTACTGTCTTACAACATTTTTCTTAAATTTTCCTTCATCTGACAGTAAAACAATTATAAAAATGAACAATCCACATCCATATGATTAAGCACTGTCTTGATATTGCGGTTTCCTAAGCGTAACCCCATTGTTGCACCGCCATCTCTCACTCAGTTCACTCACACTTCACGAAACAACAGCATAATATAAGGTAGGCCATTGTTAAGCCCGGTAAACCCTCAAGGGTAAATCCTGACAAATTCTTTATCTATAATTACCACGCACAAATCTTCAACTGACGTCGTCCTCTTCTGTATATTGTAGTCCCAATGTGGCCATTATGAAATAACTATTTCACAGAATATTCACGTCGTAAAATTCGTGTTATCGGCAGAGTACGACCCTGCAATGTCGACCGATGCGTAGGTACCTTTTGACTACTTTATACCCAAACCTTCGTCCCGCCTTTAAAAACCAATGTATACGCTGAAGACCGGAGTTACTTTCGTTTTAAATGCCCATTATTTTTACTGGGCGGGACAGAATTGTCCCTTTCGGCCGTCATTGTGTACGTATAACTGGACATGTGCGACCCGTTTGGCCGATAAACGTTAATATATTTTCACTGCATATTCACTACACGAAGTTTAGAAGTTCTTAAGAATCAACCCGACATATTTTATTCACAAAACATGCCGCTATAATGCCGATCGAAGAATTCGTACCTCCCTGCTGCTTCTTAATGACGGATTCTTTTTAGGATTCACAGTAAACTGGCGTGAGTATCGAGTATGAAGAATAACCATGGTGTGACCTAAAAGGTAAAAATATTACGCTTATATAGTGGACTATATTTATTTGCATTATGTCTGTGGGTTTCGACCTCTGACGGCCCCTTTGTCCATCGCTCAGCTCATGGTTATTTACTGGTGGAATGAAGATTGACAGGTGAAAGGCAAGTAGCCCTGTTCGATGAAATGCCGTGGAATTGAACCCAGGTTTCCGCAGTGAGAAGCTAACGAATATCTGGGCTGTGGAGCGGCCTGTTATGATGTCTACTGTAGGGTTTCGATCAACCCCTGGACTGGAACAGTTCAGCTCTCCCATGCTGCCGATACGCCCTGTGTCCGCATGTCGTCATACTTCGGTTACTGGCAATCTCTGGATGTCCCCCCACATCACATCCACCGCAGTCATGTTACAAATCACTTCCACACAACGGATCATTCGAAATTCTAAACCGGGTTTGTCAGGCAGACGTATAATCCCACGATACTACTTCAGTCTGCTGCAAACTAACACCATGGATGGATACTTTCTGACTAGACAGTAGTTAGTTGCCCATGGCGTCAAAATGTTTGCTAGGTGCAGAATCTTCTATCCTCCAGTTTGCTATAAAATGTCAAGTATATAACTTTGCCTGTTCTTTTGTATGGATATGAAACTTGATCTGTCATATTGAGGGAGGAACATAGGCCGAGAGTGTCCGGATAAGGGTGATGAGGAAGATATTTAAGCCTAAGAGTGTCAATGTAAGAGGGGAGTGGAGAAGACTACATAACAAGGAGCTTTATGATTGGTACTCCTCACCAAACATTCATATGATCAAATAAAGAAGAATGAGATGGGCTGGGTATGCAACACGTATGGGATGTGGAGAGGTGCATACAGGGTTTTGGTGGGGAAGACCGCTGGAAAGAGGCCGCTTGGAAGACTTAGGCGTAGATGGGAGGATAATATTAAACCGTATCTTCAATAAGTTGGATGAAGGTATGGACTGAATTGATCCGGCAATGGATAGGAACAGGTGGCGGGCTATTGTGAGTGCGGTAATGAACTTCCGAGTTCCATAAAATGCGGGGAATTTCTTCACTGGCTGAGGATGCTTCCTTAAGAAGGACTGTGCTCCGTGGAGTTAGATGATTTAGTTGGTTGGTTGGTTGGTAATGGAAGTGGAGGAGTATTTAGTATACACACAGACACTGCACGGTGTCCTGCCATGCAGGCCTGGAGTTCAGTCAACAACCTGACACTTAATTTCACTACCCAAGATGGTGAAGCGATATCGTTGTAGACACGTATTCCAGAGATGCGCGGTTCGAATCTCGGGACACCAGCCTTACTGACTGAATTATTCCGAGGTGTTATTCAGTCCCTTCACGAAAGCTACTACATAGTAGGCCTGCTCGTCATTTGTCGGCGTTAGTTCTAAGCTGTGTAGAAGCGTAAAACAAACTACTATACCGTATCACATTCCTTTGAGATAAATTTTAATATTAGCCTCACATCAACTCTTACGTCACCCTAATAATACATTTCATCAAATAATCGGAATAACTGTGTAACAGTAATTTGAATTTGTCAAATCTGTCTCCCTCATATCTGTCACAGAATGCGTATAAAGGTACAGTACAGCTGTTAGCCTACCCAGTGACTGATCTATTCCGATTTTCATTTGGTAACCATAATTCGGTGCAGAACCTTTTGTCTTCCAGGTTGCTATCCAAAAATTTAAAGATCAAGATATATGTGGAACTATAATTTTGCCTCTTGTTTTGTATAGGTGTGAAACTTGGTCGCTGACATTGCGGGAGGAAAGGAAGCTGGGGGTGTTGAGGAGAATATTTTGACCGAGGAGGGAAGGTGTAACGGGAGAATGGAGGAGATTGCGTAACGAGGAGCTAAATGATTTGTACCCCTCACCCAATATTGTGCGGGTGATAAAATAGAGAAGAATGAGATGGGCTGGGCATGTGGCGCGTATGGGTGAGAAGAGGGGGGTGTATAGGGTCTTACTGGGGAAACCGGAGGGAAGGAGGCCATTGGGGAGACCTAGGCGTAGATGGGTGGATAATATTATGACGGATCTCCAGGAGGTGGGATGTGGGTATATGGACTGGATTGGGCTGGCCCAGGATAGAGACAGGTGGCGGACGCTTGTGAGTGCGGTAATGAAC
>Ga0123354_10021172_pt1 | contig 10242 bp, 4 predicted proteins | sample TergutLab28metaG_2_FD_97872 | JGI IMG/M metagenome (GOLD analysis project Ga0123354, IMG submission 97872) | Labiotermes labralis P4 segment gut microbial communities from Petit-Saut dam, French Guiana - Lab288 P4 | ecosystem: Host-associated > Arthropoda: Insects > Digestive system > Gut ...
CGTCCTTTTGGTTTATATTGTAGTGCTTGTTTTGGTAGTCTGTTTGTGTCCATCCTCTGTACGTGTTGTAGCCACTTTTTCTGGTACTGTTTTATTTCCTTTACTATGTTCTGTACTCCCATTGTTTGCCTAATACATTGATTCTTTTCTTTATCTAGTTTTGTTATTCCAAGTAAGTGTCTCAAAAATTTCATCTGTGCTGTTTCTAAACGTTGTTCCTCTCTTTTCTTCAGTAACCAAGCTTCACTTCCAAATTTCAATGCTGCTTTAGCTGTAATGTTGTGAATTCTGAACTTTGTTTCTTTGTTCATTTGTGTTGAACACATAAGAAGTGAAATAAAATAGCAAGTGACATCAGGTTGGTCTTTTATTTTTCAACTATCACATGATGCAAGGTCCATTAAACATAAGATACTGCAAATTAAGTCTAAACCTTTCCCTTTAACATGTCCTTCAGCTTTGTGTGCTCGAACCACAAACAAACACAACATTTGTTACGTTCCGTTCTGTAGTCTTGTGTAAACTCATGGTCTATATAGTGAAATCACAGTGTCTGTTGAAGCCCCTCTTGGACTGTGTTATTACTCCGCTCAGTTCGTTTTCTCGAAAATGCTGCATATTTTGGTTTATCTTGGCTGAAGGCAAATGAAATGGAAAACACAGTTTTATTTTTAGAAAGAAAGAAAATAGGACTCAAGGCAGTAATCCATATCGTAAACTAATGCTTTCTTTAACAAAACAAAGTGTGTTTTGTTACATTCGCTACGTAGATGCCTCTCACTGTTTTGCGTCTGTTTCTTTAATGTCTTGAGGGTCGTGCTTTCCTGCCCGGATATTGTATTGGGGTCAGTGGCTGAAGATGTTAGCATTTGTGTCAGTCGTCTCTAGATTACATAATAAAGCCTAAGTCTGAATGTCACTTTAGATTACTCACACTGAATATGCATTGAAACTGAAGTAGTGACTTTCTCGCAGTCACTCAGCTTTATATTGAAATTACGTAAGCTATAGAATATATATTTCATGGAAAACCAAAACATTTTGAAGATATTTACCCCAAGTAATTGGCGAATGGTGCTTGTTGCATATTTAGCAAGTTACGGCCGAACACATTTTTGGACCCTTATGGGAATTTTTTCCTAACAAAGAATGAAATCGAATTACGCAGGCAAGTGTCAAAATTCGTTTATAAGAAGTGGCAGATTGTAGGATTCTCTAAGATAACTTTCTCGTTGTAATTACAGTAATTTGTTTTGAGAAGCTTTAAGCTTATTATTATTATTATTATTATTATTATTACACATACCGTGTATAAACTTTTATCAGAATCTGATCAAAAACTCAAACGATATCTTATATGAAATAATTCATTTACGTCTTTTAATAAAGGGAATTGTTCTTTAAATTAAACAAAGTTAACGGAAGTATAAATAAATAAATAAATACAGCATTAGGAATTTGTTTCTAAATTATTCAAGCAGTTCTGGCGATATTGTATGCAGATAGACGGAAGTCACAAAACCAAACCCTTGTCGTTCACAGGTTTTCGAAATGCGTCCAAAAAAGCGTTAAGGAATTTAATTATGACGGCGCTGAAAGCATGCATTTAAGGTGTAGACCGGCGATAAATATGCCTGCATGACAAGAGGAAATGCACGATTACTGGCAGCACTGTTTGTTTTCCGAGAGATTAAGACAGGAAAACACTGTGATTTTTTTTCTTACAGTTGACTTGCTGTCTGCGAGATTGTACTGTTTCTGCTGCAAGGTTTGCCTGTTTAATTATGGGTAAGTGGCAATAATTATTTTTGACCCAGCTGTTATCATCCTTTTTTTCCTTTATTTTCAGGGAAACCGTGTTCTGACGTCATTTTGGGCTGCATCCCTCTTGGCCGTGTTGATAACTTCAAAGTCCCACAAAGATTGAATATTTCGTGACACAAATAGAAGATAAATGACTGGAACTTGGATGAATTCAGCTTACCTTCCTAAAGAGCTGGAAAAATTGTCGAAACTTTTTTTTAAGTCCTTATTTCTTTCATTATGAACATCTTCATGGACTGACACATCACAGTAAGAGATCACAGAAGCAGAAAACAATTTTATACTTTATTTGTCAATTTTGTGACGTTTCTCGCTTTACAAGCTCGTGACGCCAATTCTTTGCGTCTCGTATTTTGAAAGAATAACATATACGTAGCCGAGGAAACTTTTATAAGTTCGTGGTCTACTTATAAGACCAAAATCTCTGTCTCTATTGAATGAAGGCGATCATTACACTATGAGAACGTGCATGAATTTTTTTTATGACATGTTACTTCTGTTTACACTGGAAAGTTTCTTGTGAATAGAATATTCAAGATTACTATCAAATGTGTTCTGCGAAGAAATTTGTGCTTTGTAAAATACAAGAGATGCAGGGAAGGAAATGCACTTTGAAGGACAAATTTAGCGGAAACAAGTACTCATTCACAAAGAAAATTAGGAATGCGGAAAGTAAATTTTAAGGAGAAAGAAGAAATTCAGTACTGAAGTTAGTTTCACGTGCTATTTTGTAAATTCTTACTTTCTAGTCAGCGGATGTGGGTAGTGTATGAAGGCAAATAGAAACTTTCTGTAAACAAAAAGAAATCAAAGATTCAGGAACACAGTCCCTGTTATTTTATAACGGAAGATAAATGGGCTTAATTCTACATCATAACTGACGTCCAAATGTAAATCAATTTCGTCTTTTAAAACATTTTTAAGTGAACACAAAGTAATGTGGAACGCTAAATTTTGCATTTAGTAGGTACAGGTGATTTTTTTTAGAAGCCACGATTTATAATTCCAATTGACAATAGTAGGTATATTCTGGTGCTTCAGTGTATCCGTACACAGAGAGTTCTGATGCCCTTGCTGTCGAGTAATTATTTTGTAAACGATTTTGAATAAATTGTAAATACGATTTGGAGGAAAGAGGAAACTAATTTGGACGCCGTTTCGCGACCCGCGTACAGTATTCGAGATGAAGAGGAAGAAGGCAAACAATCAAATTTACAGCAACAGAACGCTTTGAGTGAGGCTCCTCGCCGCCACTCCATGGCACTTTGTGACGTCACCAGATTGTGGTACTCTCTTCTTGTGCTTGTGGTCGGCCTACTAATTTTAGTGACGGCAGAAATGTTTATTAAGAAAGAGCACAGAAGTGCCGTAAGCGAATCGACAGGATCCCGGGCGGTGCTGTTTCTACGTGAGGTTTGCTCCCAGCCCCAAGTGAACATCACAAGACTGGAGAGGCTTGCAGCTCAATTTGTCGCTTCAGTGGAAGATAGCGACCCATTACAAGTGGATATACTCTCAAAGTCAGGTATGTTTTAATGTTTTTCTGTCTCCGTGGACTAACCATGTTCAATATATGAATGTTTCCAGCAGCTCTTGGTAGTTTTAAATATCCTGTGTGGCAATCTTTTAAATATGTACAAGGAAAAAGAAATTCTGAATTCATACTACAGAGATAAAAAGCTTGCAAAAACTGGTTTATATGTAATAATGAATGAGCTTCTGTTTATTTTCATGTTTTTACCGTGCAATAATTGAATTTTATTAAAATATAACCAACTAATTGCACCAATATGTGATACTAAAATCTTATTTACACATTAAAACACGTCATTTTAACCAAGTGACGTGTTTTAATGTGTAAATAAGATTTTAGTATCACATATTGGTGCAATTAGTTGGTTATTTTAATAAAATGAGCTTCTGTTTCTTGCGTCTGTAATAAACGAGCGTAAATTTCGGTATGTATTCAAACTGTCGAAAAAGGCAACTGGACATACAAACACACACACACATATATATATATATATATATATATATGCGTTACGAAAAACCTGTAAGCCTTGCCCCTATGATGTAAGTTAGTCTGTTCCTTGTACTAGTTTATTTTACGATGCTCACTCTAATATAGGCTATGCATTAATGGCAGGGTAAATTATTAATTACAAAGGGATTTGGAGCTACATGACATGACCTCTTTCCAAGATTAGAAGCAGACGTTTTCCAGGTATATATCCTCAGTATTACTGCTCCAGATATTGATTTGTAACTTCGCGCCGTTGTATAAACTTAAAATCGCCCGAAAAACCAAGCGAAAAGAGAAGACTGCTTCATGTATTGAATATAATTAACATCCACAAAAAAAACTTTATTATAAATTTATGTGTTTTCAGGTTTAAATTCGGTAATAACTAAGTTATGACTCCAGCGAATATTTGAACTCATACAAAACTCCCTTTTAATTAGTTACTACACATAGGCATTTATCCATCTCTTTCTAACATTGGGAATTAAATATGATCCGAACATCTTGTGGTATAAAATATAGGATCATTTAAAACATATAATACCTTTACGAAATAATTAAAATACAACGCTTAAAACTTGGAATTTAATAGCCCTGGAATTTTTAACCTCACATATGTGTTTTATCATGTAGTGTACTGTATTTAGGACAGAGAGCACACCAAGCTAGATACGCGACGTGTGGGACATATTCTCCGTATAGAATACAATAACGATTCACGTTATACCGCATGCAGTCTTATGAATGGAAAATCATTTGAATAAATTGAAGGTGTAAAACGAAAAAAGAATGAAAATGAAATTCGTGGTAACTCTACTCCTTTTTGTAGCGAGATGGGATGGGCTGATGGAAAAACGAGAACGTAATGGCTATCACAGCTTATCTGACTTGTCATGGAATCTTTAGGAGATAATGCCTTCCTAAGAATAGAGGCTAGGGGATAGGCGTAAGACACCTAATAGTAAAAAATAGAGTAATAACACTTGGCACAAAACCTCACGTGACATAGTACTGCATAGCATAGGGTTGGAAGTAAATTACAGAGTACAGAGCTGTTGTAAACTAAAATGTAATAATTACATAATGTCACTTACATAAGTTTTAATAATAATAATAATAATAATACAGACTAGATCTAACCACAAGTAATACGTAGCACAACCATATGTGTTCGTTTGCCACGTAACGACCGCGTGGAATTAAGCGACAAAAATGGCAGGGTTTTGTAAGCTGATATTTGGTTAGCCGTTAGGTCAATCGATTATTTGGATAATGGCCGCCTGCAAACCAAAATATTTAATAAAAACGTAATACAGTTAAGTTGCGCCATTTTTTATTAATAAAATTTACATGTTACCGAAAAATTGATCAGTGAAGGGACTAGGGCTCGATATGTATAATTACGGATGGTGAATTAGACTTTCACATACACGGTGGCTAGTCACTAGCTTCGATATAACCCAAGTATCAAAAATAAAATATTTAATATTTGCGGGTATGCATGATTTATGTAGAAATCTTGAGATTATAAAGGAGTTTTAGTTGAGCTTGGGATCCGGGACAGCGTATTCGGAATTGTGAGTAGGTTACGTGCCGGACGATTCGAGGTTTGACTCCTGGCTGTGTCAAGAAACCTTTCTGTCATCCGAAACATCCAAGTCGGCTGTGGGAACCACCCAAGCTCCTATTCAATGGATACCGGTTTTATTTCCCGACGATATGGCGGCCGGGGCGTGAAGTAGACTCTTCACCTCCATGTAGTGCCTAGGTTAAGAGTAAGTGGATCCTTACTTCTGCTCCTTCTATATTCTTTCATGGCTTAACCAGATCCAACTGAACCTTTTTAACTCTTTCCTTTACCCAGTTTTACACGTTCAGTTACGAGAACTTTTTAAATTTAATGTTGAGACAACATGTTTAATGTTGTATGCTTTCTTCAGGGTAATTCCCCGGCGTCTGAATTTTATATTCCGACGTTTCGGAACACTGTCTGTTCCATCTTCATAGGCAGGTAGGTATGAAGTATACTTCATACCTACCTGCCTATGCAGATGGAACAGTGTTCCGAAACGTCGGCATATAAAATTCAGACGCCGGAGAATTACGCAGAAGAAAGCGTACAACATTCAGAACAAGGCGAAAGTTTCAAATCAAGAGCATTAAATTATTCGCATTCTAAAGTCTAAGATTTTATGCTTACTGGGTGATTTTAAAATACATAATAACTAGCAGCATTGCAATATGGAATGTAATCTTTGTGTGAGAAGATAACGTGCCCTGACGATGAAGATTACTCCAAACCTGTCGAGAACTCGAACCTTATATTCCAGATTAACGTTGTGCTTTGTTGGTTGTTTGTAATGAAATAAAATTGTTATTTATCATAAATGTGTATATTACACGTGAATTTTTGTGGAGCATCTTTTTGGTTTTTAAATCTGAGGCGAAACAAAGTAAAAAAAAAAAACAGAACGTCTGTGAAGGACAGCATACATTTCAAGAGTAAGAACTTTTTGTTGTCGTATCAGCCTAGTTTATTGGCGTCGAGGCTGCGGAATGCAATTTACCGCCATCGGTCTTTCTGGAAATAAAACTAAATAGATCTGGAATTGAATTATATCCAGCGACTGAGTTATGGATTTAAAACTGGATGATTGGTCAGATAATTTGAGATAATTCTGGGTTTTAATTCACTTCAAATAACATTTAAACAAACCGACCACTCGGCGTAGGCAATATTGAATTTTCCGCTGTGACCCAGAGCAGATAATACTTTCCTAGCCATAAAGTTCTACAAATATTTGTATTTGCCAGTACTTCGAGATAATATTATTATTTGTTCTGGGAAGCAATACGTTATGGGTTTAGAGAAATGTAAGTTCAGTGTTACACATACAGAGTCTGCTCAGTTTTCAGTATTTTTCGCCGCCTCTACGTTGGACTTTTTTGTAGATCATGATTGCCAACGAGACAAATTGAGTCACGGCTCTAAAGATGCATATCGGTAGGTTAAACTTAAAGTTTTTATTTAAATGATAGGAAGTTTGTATCAACATTTAATTCAACAAAGTTCTTTCGTAAGGTAACAAATTAGGGTAGATTATTTTGTGAGTTTTCATTGTAGTGACAGTTAGGGCTTCATGTTTGCATCATAGTGTTAAAAAACTTAGTGTTTACAAAGATAAAAACAACAGCAACATTAACAAACTTAATATGAAGCTTCTAGTTTGTTGACATGTTGGACCCCTCCGAAAATCACAAACATTAATACTTCAGATATGAATTCCACACAGATTGGCTTCAGTTTTTATTTTACTGACAAAGTTGAGGCATTCTGATTGGCTTTATATTGATACGAAGACAAGGTAAAGAAAAGATACAAACTAATTTAAGCTTTGGTTTACGAATTACCCTCAGATTAGTGCGATGAGTTTTCATTTTAATGACAGAAACTTTAGGATTTCAAGCTTCGGCAATACTGATAAAAACACAAGTTTAACCACGAAATTATGTTATCAAGTGTACATCTGTTTTATAACACGTGATCACGAAGGTCAGTTGTTCAGATTTCATTGTAATGGAACCAAAAATTATTCCCTGAGGATCCGTGTCGCACAAACTGACCATATTGGACGCTTTAATTATATATTACAAACGTCAGTTGGGTTAAATCGCCGTCAATGTAGGTAACAATGTGAATGCGGCAGCCGTAAGCAACAAAGACAATATAAGCATTTCAGTAAGAACGTATATTTATAATATTTTGAAAGCTAATCTTAATTATCTTCAGATATCAGAAGACGTCCGTTTGAACGTAGAATTTGAAGCAGTTCGTACAACTCGAAATGAAACACAAAATTCAGTTGCAAATACAAATGTTCTTTATAATTTGCAGTTAAATAAAAATTATTTCTACTTGAAATAACAAGTTACCGGATAATCCTGTAACCTCAAATTAATAGGCCCTAACTTAATATAACATAAATAGGCCGCGTGCCTTAAAATGATTTGCGCTCTGACGGGCAACGTAAACTAACCTAACCTAAACTAAACTAATCTAAATTAACCTAACCTGGCCTGACCTAACCGAGCCTAACCTAACCTAACATAACCCAGCCTAACCTAATCTAACCTAACCTAACCTAACCTAACCTAACCTCATCTCACAGAAATCATTGCCCAATCGTATGTCAAATAACAAAGCACGCAACAATAGAACATAGAAAAAAAGGTACAATTATGAGCAGCGTTGCGCAAAAACGCTTGTGCATGAGAAATCAAGTAATTTGAGGTCAGGCCAGTGAGGATTTGGGACCAAAGAATGTTTTAACTAATGGTGTCAGATAAACCTGATAATTCAGAACTGTGTTGAATAAACTAAAAAACTAAAAACGACGACGTCAGAAAAGGGAGGAGTAATTATGACAACTGTAACAGTATCAATTATAATTATATGTTATCAACTGTTATGATATGCTTGTATAAACTTATTTAATAACCATAGTGAAAACCCAACAAATTCCCTTATAAATATGAGTGCTGTTCATAAATTTCAGCAAGACCACAGTTCTAACTGCAGTTTGTAGTCGCTGAACACTTTCTTAATCTTCGATGTCCAGATGGAAGTAGGCTGTGATGATAAGCAAGTGGTGTGTTGCGATAACAATGGTGACAGTATAACACAAGTGTCTGCTATGCATGAGAGCTAAAACGTTACCTAAATTCAAAATGCGATGTGACATGTAATAAATGCAATCTAATAGCGTTTTATAACCTCATTTAACAGCCGAACTCACCGATCCCGGTGGCCATGCGTTCTAAGGCGTAGGTCTGCAGCCGCTTGATTGCTGGGATCGCGGGTTCGAATCCCGCTGCGGGATGGGTGTTCTTCTCTTGGGTTCGTTTTGTAGGTAGCGGCCTCTGCGACGAGCTAAGCTCTCGTTCATAAGAGTCCTGCCAAGTGTGTGTGTGTGTGTGTGTGTGTGTGTGTGTGTGTGTGTGCGTCTAAATGTATATGTATGCGTGTGCGTGCGTGCGTCTAATTGTGAGTGATCCAGAGACCTCAGCAATGAGGCATTTTGAGCCGAGTTGGACTGTGATGCCACAGAAAATATATAGCCGAACTCAACCTAATCTCATTAAACATTTACATAAATAAAAAGTTGATATCAACAAACGAATTAAAACAATGGAAATAGAAATTCGGTAATATGTAAGCAAGGGAAATTCTTCACAGAACTGAATGCGCTGCGGGAATAAAAGAAGGCGAAATTTTAGCCCACATGTCCGTCACCACCATACTTTTCAACAAGGCACGTGTAGGTTTGATTGCGTTTTACAGTAAAAATGTGAATCCGTATCACTACACATACACGCCTAGTCCTAGAATGACGCTGGCTCCTGTTTTAATTGCAACATTGACTGTGTGTTACGTTGCAATAGCAACAGTGGCATGCGGACCGGAGCGATTGCTTCTAGGCCATTTATGGGCGGAGCACTGATCGAAATTAGAAACCCGATATCTGCACTAACGGCATGTAACCTACCCTAGTGTTACTTATAGCATTGTTTGTACAGCGAATCACTATGGGCTGGACGGATCGCGGTTCTTATCCCTGTAGAGGCAAGAGATATTCCTTTCCCCGCACACGTCCAGACCGGCGCCGGGGCCCACCCAGCCTCCTACACAATATGGAGAGGGGCCCCTTCCCGGAGTAAAGCGTCCGGGGCGTGGCGTTGACCACCAATCGCCATCTAGCACCGAGGTTAAGAAAGTGTAGAGCGATAGGCTTACCTCTGCTCTTGTTCTGTGCCTGCATAGAGTACTGGGGGTACATTTCTACGTATGCTGTAACCTACTGTACTTGGGCGGCCTGGCACAAACTGACGTCTTGTTTCGATATATCAACGAACCCAACAAAATGAACAAAACACATGCTTTAGCGCCATACACTGCCCTTTGCTGACACTCGCAGAACTGCATGCAGAGAAGAAAGCCTTGCAATTCGATCATTATGCCAGCAGTGCCGTTGCAGAGCCATAAGCTTTGAAATTCAATTATACTTTATTACAGACGTTGCAGAATACAATGACCGCCTCTGTGGTCTAGTGGTCAGAGTTTCTGGCTACAGATACAGAGGTCCCGGATTCGATCCCCGGCGCTACCAGATTTTCTGAGTAATAGTGGGTCTGGAACGGGGTCCACTCAGCCACGTGAGCCTCGTGAGGTCAATTGAGGAGCTACTTGAATGAAAAAAAGTAGCGGCTCCAGGTCTAGAAAACAGAGATTAATGGCTGTGGGGATCCGTTGCGCTGACCACGTGACACCCCTCTATCCGCAAAAGTTGGCACTAACTTCGCCGACCGGCGGCGGCCGCTCTGTCGGTATAGTTCGC
>Ga0123354_10021173_pt1 | contig 10242 bp, 8 predicted proteins | sample TergutLab28metaG_2_FD_97872 | JGI IMG/M metagenome (GOLD analysis project Ga0123354, IMG submission 97872) | Labiotermes labralis P4 segment gut microbial communities from Petit-Saut dam, French Guiana - Lab288 P4 | ecosystem: Host-associated > Arthropoda: Insects > Digestive system > Gut ...
ACGGTCATAACTCCGTAACCGTCCAAAATCGGACACATGTTTATATGAACTTTTTTTGATCACAAAGACCTAGGAAATCACCTCCTGCAGTTATGCCCTAAAGTCGTGAAACACCCTGTATATGTTGCCAATCGCAACACACGTTGTAAGCCATCTGGGATCCCAAATGCGCACAAACACATTGTAAAAAACTCCATGGCTCTTAGCTTAGCCTGACGATGACTTTATAAGTCGAAACATGTCGCTGTAACCTATATTATTAATTTGTATGGTTGTGCTGACTAAATACGAGTAGTATAATAAAAAGTGGTTATACTAAATCTTTACACAACGGGATGACTTCTTGAAAATTTAAATCGTTCGGAAAATGTTCGATATTGCCAACTTTTTCTTCTAATGGAGAGACTATATTCGTTCGCCCGGACTTTAAAAAAAAAGAAGAACTGAACAACTCTCAGCGCTATTTCCGTTCCCCCACGATCAACGACAATCTGTATCGTCTATGTTCTTAAGTCTGCTCCATGTCACCCAACTTACCTCCTCCTATATCAAAGTCTACTGACATGATCCTCCACTCAGATTTAGGCATAACTGCATGTACGTGAGTGCACTCAAAACACAACAAGTTGTTGCAAGTAGTAAAATATTACATTTTTACCCGTTCGCGCCTTGCATGTATATAAGTGATTTGAAATTTACAATTCCAAACATTCTTAACCTTGACGCTAGCTGGAAGTACTTGAGGCCCCGCAACCTGTCTCGGTTCCAAAGGTCAAACGTAATAGTTTATATTCGGCAGGTCTTTGCTTCAAATCTTGGTCGTACATTGACTATAGGGCCTGAAGTTCCTCATGGTTTCCGGACCTACCAGCGTATTCAGGTATAATACACCGAGTGATGCTACTGTTTTCCCCCATCTTTTACCTATATTATTCACTACTACCCCATCGTTGTAGCTGGAGGGTAGTATAAGCTACAACCAGAGTCGCAAAATGGACCTTAGAATGATAAAAGTAAAGATAAGAAGACAAAGTTGTGCATGTACAAAGAGATGCAGTTAACTATGTTACCTCTTTCAATATTGCTAGCGTGTTTGTGTGCCGTAGGATTCTTAGAGAAAACAGTCTTTCTAGCCCACACATTCACCAGTCTATTTATAAAAGAAACACAGCGTTTCCTCTGCAGTACGGAATATATCTTTATATATATATATATATATATGATACATACTAACGTTAGCCTTCAAGGCCTTTCAATGGCGTAGGCGTTTGGTCTCCGCCCTCTCATCGCGAAGGTTCGGATTCAATCCCTGCTCAGTCCGTGCGAGAATTGTGGTGGAAAAATTGGCAGTGGGGAAGGTTGTTCCGAGGACTTCAGTTTTCTCGGTCAGCTCTATTCCACTAATAGAGCTTACTGATCTTCCTCTAGGCGTTGTTCTGATAGAAGGTCAAAACGGGCAGATTGGGAATCGTCCAAAAAAAGCTATTATTTTTATAAATTGGTTTATATCTGACGAAAAATACTTTCAACTCTTTTCTTCAAAGTATTAATAATACCTTCGTTGAAACTAGGTATCATACTTCGATCAGTTAAATATGTGGTCAAGAATTTAGACGTTTGGTAGAATTGTTAACTACAGCAGCAAGCGGTCATTCAGTTTTTAGTTTTTCTTGTAACATTTCATCTTTTATCTGAGATAACAATATACCGGGATTCTGATACGTCCTTAGCCCAACCAAGAAAGAAACAGGCTCGGAATCATGTCAGGGACGCGCGCGATTTCAACAATATCGAGACGCGAGCTGTTATTAAGATTTTTTTTTCCTGCAAGGCAAGGCGCCGACGGAAATTCACGCCATTCTGACAGAAACATTAGCTTGTTTCCTTCCTGTTCGGGCTAAGGACTTATCAGCACCCCCGTAGAATAAGCAAGAAGGTTATGTAGATATTAGTTGATTCATATTGGAAGATAAGATGATGTCACACGTTTGTCATAGTGTGGTACTGCTGGGGATCGTTTTCATTTAGGAAGCGAGAATTTATATTCAGTCTGCCTTTCTTGATAGCTTTATTTGTTGCTATAAACGCTTACTGAACTCCCGTAATGAAAAATCTTGAAGAGCGTCGGTAGGTATTTCAGCCCCAACTCTTACAGATAAAAATTTTGTTATATTGTAACAAAAGTTATTCTATGAAATTATATTTCACGAACTATCCAAGTTCTTGGCAAGCATATTTAAAGAAACCCTAAAATTAAGGAATGTAAACTATGAACCAATGGATGGATTGTATGTGGAAATCATAGGTACGGGTGGAAATAGAAAAAAAAAATCCCCTTGAAATTTCAGATGTCTTGATGTTAGTTGCCTAATAAAATACAAGGATTTATTCCGTCTAAGGTAAGACTTTACCTGTGACATGTGGTCAGAAGCTAATGAGTTCTGTCATGCAACTGTCATAATCTTGATTAGACTGAAACCCCGCGTGGATATTTCGTGGAATAAATAGGCTCTAAATATTCGTGACAATCGGCTGTTCCGTTCTTGTTATCGGCATGGAGTCCATACGTCACTGTCGATGAAAATTGAAGAATACATAACGGCAACTTGCCTCTGCCTGAGGGAGGCCGACAGGATAAAAAAAAATAAAGATATGTTCCCTCCTTGTCTCATCGTAAAATTGTTATCCTTCGTTTATATTTTTCTGAATTCTTTGTCTTTTTTTATTATTTACTCCATTTGAAACTAACAGCTGTTTAAATAGATATTTGCTAGTGTTCATACACACAAAAATATTAACAATAACCCAGATAAAAATGCCGTCTTAAGATAAGTAAAAAAGTTAAAGCAGTCCCGTTACAGGCCTGGAGTGGCCCAGAGGGTTCCAGAAAGTTAAGGCTCCCAGATTTCGTGACAACGGCGCAGGGTGGTGGTAGGTTGTCAGCCTTACGCACCGGCCGCCTTTACCCGCAGGAAATAATCCTGGTACTCATTTCTGTTAGAGGCTGAGTCTACCCCAGGGCCATAGTGCGATCGGAAGGATTTTATGGCAATGAAAAAGTCCACTGACACTAGCTGGGATCGAACCAGCGATCTTCCAATTTGTAGCACAGCACCTTAGCCACTGTGCTACCGCGGTGCTCCTTAAGATAAGTACTGGCAGCGAAATTCGGCATATATCATGCTGTAAGCTAACATAACTACTGACAGCTAAATTCGACATACATTGTGTTCCACGCTAACGTAAGTATTGACAGCGAAATTCGACATATATCATGCTGTGCGTTAACATACCTACAGCAAATATTAATTTATAAAACCAATTTAATGCACCAGTTACAAATATAGTTAAATTAAGATCTTTCAGCAGTCTTACATGCTTCGTAACGTCTGTGTCATTCTCAGGGAACTCATACACTGAATTTTAAACTTGCTGGTGTGTAACAGATTACATATATAAACAAAATATACTAATATGTCCAGGTATCAAGCAACCTGAACCTAGCGTTTAGCTACTGAATGCTGTATTTATAAATATTACTGATGCAGTCTGTTACAGCTTCAAGTTTGGTGTAAACTCCCTAAGGATGATACAGACGTGCCGAAACATGTAGAATCAGTGAAATACCATGTTGTTAAATGTCTTCGTAACTTGTGCATTAAGTCGGTTTAAGCAAAATGCACGGAACGAATAATTAAAAAAAACTGACAGCGAAATTTTACATAAACCATAAGTACCGATGTCGGAATCCGACATACATTATCCGTACTGGACCGAGGTGGATGATGAAGCGGTAACCCTCAAGGTTTGTGTTCGGAAGGTGTCCCTCATAAAATCTCCGCCAGGACAGAGGCCATCACTACAGGGTTATTGTGGTTTACTTCAGTTCTTCCAGGAAAACATCAGGATGATACCTCCATCAGGTCACGGCCGTTTCCTTTCAAATCCTTTGCGATTTATCATTCGCCAGTCATCCTACTATTGTCGCCATTTACAGTCTGCTAGCGTCGTAAAATAAACCACAATCAAATGCAGTGAATATTTCGTCATTGTTGTGTGTAACGTAACAACCTTATAAGTAAGCTAGTGGAAAAAAGTAGCGTCAAATCATACTGTGACTGACGACCGATAAATGGGAAAGGATTTGAAAGGAAGTGGTCATGTTGTAATCTTGGTACTGCCCCCTAACTGGCCTTGTGAAATTGAGGAAGACCACGCCAGTCAATATTTGAACTAGGCGCTTCTTGAATTCAAGTGTAGGGCGTTGCAGCAACACTGACCTCTACTGTAATACAGGACGTTCCATTTACAACGCAACCCCGAAACAGTCACGTAAAAGATAAAAAAAAAAAAATGAAATCAGCACCAGGTCTGCTCAACCTTTCCGTGCCACTAGACTCAAGGTCACCCTCATTACTCGGCCGCTGCTCATGCCAGTTGCACAAACGTTCTGCAGGTGTGAACGCGCTGAACTGAACGTTCATTGTCGAACCGTAGTCAGCACTAAAACTCTGTGTTATTCGCGAAGCATTTGGCATTGGTCTCACATATCACCTTCGAGGCTGCACACCATACGCCTGTCTTCAGTAATGAACTCAGATTAGTCTTGTACACTGCGCATGTGTTTTAAGTTCTGGTTATTTGAAGTGATCATTGAAAGGCAAACATGCTTCATACACGAAGCAAAGGAACCAATGCAAATATTGAATGCTTCCAAGCATATCTCCTTGTTGCAGCTTGAAATCAGTAAGATTCTTAGTTCCACTGTTGTGTAACTTCTCATAGATAGTCGAATTTGTTGTGAGGTCTTATTAAAGATTTCAGTGGCGATGGCGCTAGTGTTTTATTTTCAGCTATGTGGAGAGTGACGTCTGCCAATCCTACCCGACGCCTTTAGTGTTTTCCAGCTCAAACATTTTCTGTTCCCCAACATTTTTTGTTAGCAGCCCTATGTTGTCTTAATCGGCACTTCCTTGTCAGTACACACGAATATAAATGCTCCACAATCAACAACACAAAATTTGAACGCTAGGCGCTTGTACTGAACAAACACGCGTCCTGAAATTAAATTCACCACTTTCGCACACGCACAGCTTTTGTTTTAATGGCGTAAGCATCGAATTAGGAAGCGGGGTTACCTTGACAGGAGTGTAATGGGGAGGTAGAGAAAGGGGAGTGAACCGGCTTCTGATTTCATTTTTGAGTCATAATATATAATTGTTTGGATTTCCATTGTAAATGAAACACGCCGTACAAATCTTCATGCTTACGTTCTTCAGGGTCATAGAGCAGTGACGTTTCTTCCATACCAGGTGTAAAGTTTATGCCTTGACTCTAAGCAGTTAACCAATTGAATAGAGCATAATCCTTCTGAGGAGGGTAACAGGCGGATAGATAATTAACATGCTTTTGGTCCTTTATGGTACCTCAGTTATCATCATCCAACTCCGAAGAGCCCACCATTAGTCATCATTCCAAATAAAATTAATCCCTTTCGCATTCCCAAAGTACGTAGGTTTATTCGGAAAAGTAAGTACCGTCTGCGCATATCTCTCGCGCATCCTCGAGACTGTCACTTTGCGCATGTGCAGTGACTTCCTCTATCAATTGAGAAGCCATAGACGCCATTTCGTGAAATTCGTGTTATGTTTATGTTTGTTCCTGTGCGTTAAACATGACAATTGAAGGGACGGCCAACTGTGAAATACGGTCTGTAATTCGTTTTTTGAACGCTAGGAATGTGCTACCAAGTGAGATTCATCACCAGATCTGTCAGGTGCATGGTGACAATGCGATGAGTGATGGCATGGTTAGGAATGTGTTCGGATGTTCAATGAAGGACGAGAGAACATGCACGATGAGGCGCGAAGTGGATGATGATTTGGTGCGTAAGGTCAACGAAAGAGTGCGTGATGACAAACGTTTCACAATTTCTGACCTGTCTCTGTACTTTCCTCAGATTTCAAGGACTCTATGACATTGTAAGTAGTGGCTAACATCGCAGGCGGCTGCATTCTATGAGGAGGGTATACAAAAACGTATGCCCCGCTACGATAAATGCCTCAGTAATGGCGGCGAATATGTGGAAAAATAGTTTGAAGAATGTAGAATGTGATAAAAATAAAATTTTATACGAAATCTTACTCGATTTTTTTTACAGCGAAACGATACTTACTTTCTGAATAAGCCTCGTACTTAAGTAAAATACAGTATCACTTTACTCAGCTACGCCTAATTCTTGCAAGTAGTAAATCTCCTTCGAGATTTCCAACAAAAAAAATTCCTGCCGTTCTCATCCCATGAATACTAGAGTCCTCGCCACCTGCTTTCATTCTACTGGTGTTTGCGGAGATAAATAGTGGATTTCTGTCACACCAGGTAATTAATGTGAATCAAAATCACTTTGTGTTTAGTCATATAGTGTCGTAATTTACTGCCATCAAATATCACGGATGATGAGTCTGCTGTAGTTGTGTAACGATAGAAAGCATAGAAGTAAACACTTCTTCCCAGACATTATGTTTAAGAATTTGTTCTCTTGCCCCAAATTTCTTGTCTCCCTTCCACTGTCCGTTGCAATTTTCCCTTATTTTGTTTACCAGCATTATTATTTTCTTTTCCATAACACCTAAACAATCCTAATGTATAGACTCTTAATTTCTCTCCGTCCGGTTCCAGTAGTGTTGAATTTGTTTTAATTATCCTGTTTGCATCATTTTCAATTTCTTTATTCAGTCCTTCCTTTCTTCCTTACCTCTTCTTCCTTCTTTCCTTTCTTCTCGCTTTTTGTCATCTTAGTCATCCTTATCCTATATCTTATTCACTGCTTTATCATGTCTATTTTCATCTCATATTTCTTATCGCTTACTTATTCTCTTCTTATTTGCTTCGGCCATTTCATATTTTATTGATTTTCATCACTTATCTTATTTTTCTTCTTTGCTTTCCATTTCGTATTCCCTTGTGCCTATTTCTCCTGCCTCTGCTTGTTTTCCTTCATCACACTTTTTATTAGTTCTCGACCTTTTAAACCTTGTATTCATTATGCTTGTATTTTTATTTCTTAATTTTTTCATAATTCTTACCGTCTTCTCTGTCATTCTTGTCAGTTTCTTATTCTCTTTTCCACCCACTATTCCTCTCTGTTTGTGTTCCTCTTTTCATATTTCATTTCTTTTCTTCCCCTGTACCTATTTTATGAACCAAACATGCACAGTCATGTTTTGGTCCATAAGAGTGTTTCCCAGGCTATGAATTTTTCCATTTCTTAACACAAGATTCAAGATGTAGTCTGTTGGGTGAGGTTAGGAAGCAGCTGAACGCGTCCTGCTCTTAACCTCATTTTTGTTGACCCTGCCTTCTTTTCTTTGTGGTTTATGTCCTCTCTTTATTCCTTGTTTTATATTTCTGACTGCCACGCTCGTGTGGCAAACACTGTCGTAAAATTTTTGTTTTTATTTGGCTCACGTTTGTTGCGGACGGACGACAGCTACGTCACGAAGTTTTGCAATGAATCACTAGTGCCGCCATTTTGTCTGTCTTAGAAACGGTACGTTAAAATGTTTATGTTGTATTATAAGTGCCTATTTCAGTTTCACCGAATGGACCTGCAAATGAAATATAAAAATTCACTTAAGAAATTGGACGGTGTTGCAGTCCTTAGCGTATGAACTTAACACTTGACTGTGGAAATTTGATAGCATGTATGCGATTTGAATGGTTGTGTTGGGTTTAAATGTTCTGTTGGTTATGAGCCTGACGTCATAACATGACTAACAAACTGTTTGCCGGTGGATTTTCTACAAACGCAGATGCGTTGTCCTTACCAACTGCTGAGAAAGTACATGCATTAAACATAAAAAATTGTGTTAAATACAGCGTACTTTAAAAATTACATAAACTTTTAACTTAAAAGAAAAATATTGTTGAAGTGCTTATAAACGTACACTATAAAAATAAATGTCTTCATGGTGTTCTACATATTTGCTGTGCCGCATGTATTGTGGTACTGAATAAACTCTGAAACAGATAGAGCGTTGTTAACTATATTACTAGCATATAGGAGGGAAATAGTACACTTCTGTTCGAACAATATTTCTTTAATCCAGATTCGAACTGGGCACCTTCACAATAGAAACTTGTTATATTTGAGCTGATCTTTTTAGCTAGATTATGATTGAAAATGCATTCTGAATTGATTGACAGGATAATTGGGGATACTGTTTAAAAAAAAAACCCTCTATGCAACATGCAATTCTGTGCTCTTTCTATTTTGTCCCGAAACTGGATCACCTTGGTGGGTGCGCGATTTGCATAGTGATGCACATGCAGCAGCTTGCAGACACAGGGGTTGCATATCACACACCGTCGTTGGGTTTTTGCTAGACGTCTGGCCTAGAAGTCTTTGCCGTTAAAGTGGTACAACTTAAAATAATTATCTCCTGTTTTTTTTTTCCAACGGAACGACTTTTTTGTTGGGAGGGAAGTGTGATGAGTCAGCTTTTCAAAAGGAAGTCGCTCTGCGGGAATTTTAATATATCGGAACACTGTGAGATCGACGTGTCGCCCCACTTCTGGACCTGGAGTCTGTGTGTCTTATGGGTTACTCGCTTGTCATTATGCACCAGAGTGTTGCCTAATATTCTAAAGCTACTGTTGCTAAGTTGTAGCTTCAAAAAGTACTCGAAATTTACAGGAGTTGTCTCTGAGGATAAGGAAATGTGGATTGACGTCTTTCGTCGCCTTAGGGTTGCGGTCAGAAGGCAAAGCCCCGAAAAATTGAGAACTAACATTTAATTATTTCTCCTTCACGACAATGCTCCAGCACACCAGTCGGTTTTGGTCAAGGATTTCTTAGCAAAGAACAATGACAACACCGGAATTTCCCCCATAATCTCCTGACCTGGCTGTACCTGATTTTTACGTTACCTCGACTGAAGTCAGCATTGGAAGGAGGGCGATGTTGTGAGTATTCTGCAGTAATTAAGAATGCAACTCAAGAGCTGAAAGGGTTTTCACAAAATGGCTTCCGGGAACGTTTTCAGCATCTTTACAGTCACTAAAAAAAGTGTGTAGTTGTACAAGGGGACTATTTTGAATGAAATATATTTCAAATTATTGTAAAATTTTGTATTTCTTAGAAACAAAAGTATTCCAGGACCATTTTGAAGCTACCACATAGGATTGTGTGACTCGAGGAGCATTTTTTCGTCATATAAAATGATATGATAAACCATCAACTTGTCACGTAACTTACAGAATTTTGTGGGCCACGGTTCGGTAGTTCGTCGTAAGTAGTTAACGGTTAAGCCCCCGGCTTGTCGCCCCACTTGTAGGAATATGTGATCCACGGGTCTGTTTTCGGTCTATACACTTACAGGATAAGACACTGGTTTGAAATGACTCTGTGGAAAACAAGATTCCTTGAGAAGCAAATGGCCACTCAAGAAAGTTTTCTCCCTGTATGAAAACACGGAGTTCATTGTCATATTTACAAGGTCTCGTCACTGGTGCCTAATCGGAGTCAGGCGATTTCGGCCTACACCCTCGCATGCTCCTTCATATCACCTTCAGCCTAATCTTATTCTTCCAAACCCATTCAGTTTTATTTCCAAATTTCTTTCCTTCAGTTTTTCTGGCCTCAATTTTGTATGCATTTCTCGTATCTTTCACACGCGTTGCATGTCCCACTTACCTTGTACTTGTCACCCAAATAATGTATTTGATGAAGGGTATAAATTACGAATTGTCTCATTATAACTTGCTTGGAGTCTCCAGTTGCTGCTCCCCTGTTAGGGCCAACTATATTTCTTAGCGGCCTCAGACTGAAAGTTCCGATCTGCTGGGATGTGATACCGTGTACATTGGTAAATAATTGCCGAAGTTTCGGTGGAGTCTGCTGTATCTACCTTCAGAGAGTAGTGTTCTGTACAATTGAATGGACCTCCAAATATTGAAATTAAACAAGATCTTCCTCAGCTGTTTTGCTTCGTAGAGTTTAAAGCTTTGTTATAGTGTGATGTCAGTCGCCACACCAGTAAGTTTACAGCTTTGTTATAGTGATGTCAGTCGCCACACCAGTAAGTTTACAGCTTTGTTATAGTGATGTCAGTCGCCACACTAGTAAGTTTACAGCTTTGTTATAGTGATGTCAGTCGCCACACCAGTAAGTTTACAGCTTTGTTATAGTGATGTCAGTCGCCACACCAGTAAGTTTACAGCTTTGTTATAGTGATGTCAGTC
>Ga0123354_10021174_pt1 | contig 10242 bp, 10 predicted proteins | sample TergutLab28metaG_2_FD_97872 | JGI IMG/M metagenome (GOLD analysis project Ga0123354, IMG submission 97872) | Labiotermes labralis P4 segment gut microbial communities from Petit-Saut dam, French Guiana - Lab288 P4 | ecosystem: Host-associated > Arthropoda: Insects > Digestive system > Gut ...
AAAAGAAGAGAAGTGCTAATGGAACGAAGAGGATGAAGTAGAAAAGGGTCTCTGGACGGGGGAGGGGGAGGCGGGCGGGGGCGGGGCGGGGGGGGGTTGCGGCATTGTGTTTGACTACATACCTTAGTTTCACACACACAACGGGGAAGACACACTAACTAGATTCCTTGGGTGGTGTCCAAACATAAACCCAGCCTGATGTTGCTGTCAAAGTAAAGGATGACTGACCTGACCATATTATGTATTTCTAATCAGATGGCCAGGTTTTGTGATCATCACACCATCTTTTTCACCTCTGGGTGCTGTTTTCAGTAATCAAAGGTTCAGCAATTGCAACTCTACCATGAATTTTGGATTTGTGAAAGTCTCATCAGACTGTTTTTGTGGAAAGGGTCTTCAAGATGAATATTAAGTTCTGCTGTCACCTTTGCTGAAGTATTTCTATTATTTATAGCCACAATCCTCTTCAATCTATGGTGATCCCTTTCATTTAGTTTTGGTTTTTGACCACTATTCCTCTTAGCTGATGATGTCCTCCCATGATTTGTGTATGTCATCATAACCTTGGAATCTGCTGCACTGGGTACTCTTAATAAAGCAGCCGTTTTGGTTACAGATGCTCCAGCTAAACGCACACCAACAATCTTTTCTCTTTGAAAATCTGAGAAGTCTCCCAGTATGCTGTACCTTCATACAAACTGTTACTAAACATAACCTATAGTGCACTGACACTGGCACTACACAGCACAAACAGTTTCATTCCTATATAGTCTAATGTTTCCATTATTTGTCCATCCCCTGTAGATATGAATTCACTATACACATAAGTTGCCACTCAGCAACTCAGATGAATACACAAATAGGAAACCACCACCACTGCAATAAATAATGGATATATCTTGGGCATGATAGAAGTTACTAACAGCACAACACCAAACATTTCACACAAGTACTTGCAGAATATAGGAAAACATTTTCAAACAAGACATATGTAACTTTCAATATATAATGTTATGAAAAGCAAGTTACAAAATTGTGTGGGCATAGCAGGGTGAAAGTCACCACTAGAACTAATAATTCATTGTAAAAATTATCAACAAATGACACACAAACCCCACCATTCAGAACAGCCAGTATTTATGATATCACCAGCTCAAACTGCAATGTATATACAAAGAACATTAAAAACATAAGGTAACAAACACTCTCATGTCCGAATGTTAATGTGACTTTGATCAATACTTGGCACATGTGAAGCAGATGGTACACATCAGACCTCAATGTCGTCACCACTACCATCTTGAACATTGCCCCACAATGGTATCAAGGCTTATATTCCAAGGTTGTCATCGAGTATCTGTAGCAAAGAGGTGATTACTTGCTTCACATCAGCACCTATTGCAATCACTTGCCAGCCAGGTGTTTCTCAAGGATTCAGTTACAGATAAAACACTAAACAGCCATAAACAGCTCTCTAGTAGGGTGTATGATGCCTGGCATTTTCAAGCAAAAGGACAATACTCTGGCAAAGTAACCGAGGCCTTTTGTAAAAAATGACCACCATAAACTAAGTGTACCACAATAAAAATCAGCAATGTCACCATCGTCAAGGAAATCCAAAACAAGCGCATGTTTATGGTCCCAAGACAGTTTTCCATGGTAATCTTTACTGATGAAAATGATTTCACTTGCTGGAGGGAGATGAAGGTTTCTCTATCACACATCCTTTTACTGGTTTCAGGTTTTGTGTAATTAACCATGTTTCAGCTCCAAAACTGCTCTCTTTGATCAGTGTAACATGTCAAATGGGTATAAGAAAGGCCCATACAATGAGATTTGCACCATCTGTGGGATTCCTTTTCACCCAGTGTGCACACACTACTCCGTAATCCTGTTGGTCCTGGACAATTCTGTGCACTATCCAGTGAATGTCTAGCTCTCTGGCAATGTCAGCAGCTGAGCGTGTCTGTACGCCACACATCATCTGTAGAGGACATGCTTGGTGCCCTGTCAACATGTCCCGCCACTGTTGAAAGCCATGCACCTTATCTGCCTGTTGTCATGGTATTTACACATAATCCACACACCTTCACCAACTGGCAGTGGATTTTCACTGGTGCAACACACAAAAATCAAAACACACTTCATACTTCAAAGTCTGACATGGTTCTGGCAAACCATCCATCTTTAAACTGACATACTTACAGTATCCACTCATAGCTATACAATGACACAATCTACATGTGCCAATTACATGCTTAAATCTGCAGTCCCACGATACTATTTCATGTCATATACCGTTACCTTATTTTTTGAAACTTTTTGTGTATCTGTCAGAGGTAGGAAACTCAAAATATGGTATTAGGAACACATCCACAACAGGGAGTACAACTACGATGAATAAAGATATGCTACTCATTCTGAACAATAATCATGCCGGTGGTGTTACTGATGAGGTAAGAGAAATAACGTGGTTCTATAAACAAGGATAAAGGCACACACATTTTGTAAAACCTGTAAATCTGTATCATGACAAAGGAAGACCAACTAATCACAGAACAGGAAGCATCAGATAATAGCCTACTTTTAAGTCTTGCCTAGTTACTACACAAGAAAGATGGCTTTCTGTCCAAGTTCAAAGCCGTAAGGTAATCATGCTAACCCTACTCACTTAAACTTTGTTTTCATTTTCACATTGAAGTACTTATTGGAATCAAACAACAACTACTCAACAGAATTCCATACAGATCCACACAACACAAAACTGCTACAGCATCCTCACATACCCAGCATTACAATGTAATTTGGAAGTGTTAATGGAAGAGATATCAACACTGTTTAATTACATTTTATCACAACCATTGTTGTTATAATTTACATATATGCTGACATAGAGAATGTTAACAATTGACTGTAAAAACTCCTATGTTCACTTAATCAGCACACCAGCTAATGCACATACATAAATTTTTTTACGTTAAAACATTTAAAATTGCTCCTACATGTTTCGATCCTAAGATCATCTTCAGGGAGCTACACTGTTCCTTGCTAAAGTCACATTCTTAAAAACACTCACTGATTAATTTCCTTATATTAAGTTGGTGCTGTGGCAGCATGTCGTATACTTCAAAGTCTGACATGGTTCTGGCAAGCCATCCACCTTTAAACTGACATACTTCGGTATCCACTCATAGCTGTACAATGACACAATCTACATGTGCCAATTACACGCTTAAATCTGCAGTCCCATGATACTATTTCATGTCAGATATGCCGTTACCTTATTTTTTGAAACTTCTTGTGCAACTGTCAGAGGTAGAAAACTCAAAATATGTAATGCCTCCCGAGATGCTACTCCAACCTAACTGCACCTGCCTAGTGAAGACAATATAATTTAAAGGGGTGCAGCTATTAACATCAGCGCCCTAGTCGCTAATTTCTATGCTGCCACCAGCAAGATTCCGACCAAATTTAGACTGTTGGGAATCTGACAAACTGCTCTGCCACACAACGAAATAAAATACAAAATGCGCTCATCTATATTTCTCAGTTAACTTATCTAATACTCCAGGGACATCAATCAGTGGTCAACTGTGTGTTAATTATGCCATTAAAATTTAATAATTAACCCAAAAATATTTAATATTAAAGTAAAAATAAAAATATACAAACAACCATAATTTACATAATCACAAGGTAATAAATAAAAGGTTTGAATTTAGTAGTTGACCCAAACACTCGTCTTGCCTTGCCTTGCCTTGCCCAATGTACGCCAGAAATTTAGAATAAATTTCTAAATTTTCCTAAAATGTTGTTTGCCGAAATTGCTCAACTCGCGTAAATTGAATCAAAACGGTTTTCTAACACATCCAACACAGCTTACCTTGGACACTCAGCAGCAGTCTGTGTCTCGTACACATAATATAAATTCTTCTTCAGCTGCTGGGAATGCACCTGACTATAGTCAGGCGCATTCCCAGCAGCGTACGACTTACACAATACGACATGCTGCCACAGCAGCAAGTGAATATAAGGAAATTAATCAGTGAGTGTTTTTAAAAATGTGACTTTAGCAAGGAACAGTGTAGCTCCCTGAAGATGATCTTAGGATCGAAACATGTTGGAGCAATTTTAAATGTTTTAATGTAAAAAATTTCATGTATGTGCATTAGATGGTGTGCTGATTAAATGACTCTACAAAATGCACGGTGCAACAATAAAGATCCTATGTTCACCTTTGGATGCTGAAACATTTAGAGGTGCAATGTTCAGTCAATGTATTTTAAGTTGTGTCTTGATGGCATTAGTGTACATTCATAACACAACATAAATACAAATGTGAATACAGTGTGTGGTGTTCTTACAACAAACAGTGACTTCAAAATATACACCGTCTCAATCTCATTTACAATTGCGGGTGACAACTGTCATACAGAAACCAAAAATAGTAATGAAATGCCAAATAATTGTTTCACTATGTACATTTTCCTTACTGAAGTGCTTGCCCACCTACCCATACAATAGCCACAAGCATTTGCATATCTGCACACAGCCAAAATCAAAACTTTTAGATCTGTTATGCTAACCATTGCAGCAGGCTGTCTTGGGAAGCTACACTAGTCAAGAAATTTCCTACATTCATTGCTCTGTTCACATAACTCCCATATTAACCACTGTTCTGAGCAGAATGAATCCTATCCACCACACCTTTCCACCCTGCTTCTTAAAAATCCATTTTAATATTATATTCTCCGCTATGTCTAGTTCGTCCAAGTAGTCCCTGTTCCTTCAGGTATTCTGAGCAAAACTTTGCCCAGTTCTTCACACACACACAAACCACATGTTAATCTCCATGACACTTCACATTAAATAAGTGAGTGTGTCATAGTGCCCCACGACCATGACAAGGTACTTGCTGTGCATCCCCATCAATAAGGCCCCAGTACATGTTCAGTCATACTGTGCAATAGGACCAAAATAACTGTCAGTGTTCAATTTGATAACCAAGGGCAGTATTTTGCTACACGTCACAATCAAATGCACATGTTCAGTTTGGTGTATTTATGAGGAGGAGGTAGCCGCGTGAAGAAAAGACACTGCGTAACTGTGAAACGTCTGGCTACAGTACCAACACTGTTTTGTGAAAACAATGGCTAGGAAGAAACAACAAGTTATCCACTTGAGTGAAGAATGGTTTATGTAAAGAACTGTATATCCAAACATAACCCTTAAAACCAGTATGAACAAAAAAAATGGCAGAGGCACTTCAGAATGGGCATTGAAACTTTAATCCTTACCACTAAAATTTTCTAAATTGTACATATATCCCACAACCAATTACACAACAGCCATCCCAAATGTTCCAATGTATAAAATGACAACACATTTTCGATAGTAATATTGTCCCTGCTTCAAATGATGGCACAATGAAACACAACTTTTCATGGTGTTCCAGCAGGAGCACAATACTTACATGCTGTGTGAAACAGAGAAGTTCAGGAACATCTGACTGAGACGACCACAGTACCTAATATTAGGCTCCACAGACACCCACACAGACCCAACTCTTGCAAAATTTTCTGTCAAACTTCTTCAGTTCTCACTTGCAGAAACTGCACAGTATGTCAGACAATGTTCATGATGCTGTATACAGGGGATTTCATTACTGATAACACCTGCAACAATCTGATCACCACCACCACCATCATCATAATCATAAACATCAATGATTGGACCCTTTGATCCATTCCGTCTCCAAAGTTACAACTGCTCTCTCCAACATTTCTTTGGTCTTCCAATTGTTCTCCTTCCTTGTGGTCTGTAGTAGTATGATGGCATTCTTTGCAAGTGTTGAAACCAGTTCCGTCTGCATTCATCTATCTTGTCTAGTATGCCTGTAATCTGTAGTTCGCGGCATATGTAGTCATTTGTCTTGTGGTCATAATAATTTCATTTCTGCTGCTTCAATTCTTCGTCTTTGTGAGGCTGTTAAGAGTCCAATTTTCTGACCCATATAAAAATGTAGGTAAAACTGATCTGATCACCAATTTATCCTAATTTGTGAACGTGCCATGTTAGGGACAGTGGCCTGTTCATATTCCTGACACAGATTTTAATTTGGTCCTATACAGTTGCTTACTTTCCCAGCTTTACTTTGCATGGATCCAGGATGAGGAACTTCACACACACACACACTTCCATCCAATATCCTGTTTTCTATTCCTCCAGTGCCTTACAGCCTGCCTGACCATTCTGTGTAGGTTCTTATCCCACAAATGACATGCCAGACCCATTTTGGCAGTAATTTGGCAGCCGCACTGTCTGCTGCCACATATTGCAGCAGCAGGTTCAGTTGTGCCATGTGTTGATCTGCCTTTGGCACAAAGAAGTGTAAGCAGTCCCAGGCTAGTGTTGAGTTAATGTGGAAGCAGTAAAGTGCCTACAGCACAGCTTCATCACCCAGCAGAATATACATTTTCCATCTGTACATGGCACACACTGCAGTCGCCACCATTGTGGTGTACTGCCTGCTGTCGAAACTTCCCGCTCACCAGTCTACCAATATCGCAGTACACTGTACACAAAATGAGAAGACTGTAACCACTCAACTGTATCAGTATCGGTACTCAAAATCAAACAATTACTCGCTGGTACATAATGAACTGGAATGGATGTGGAAGGAAGTGGTCACAGCCTGTCAGAAGTACTGCTGCAACATTTGCTTGAAGGGACAGAGAAAAGCCAATGAAAATGTCAGGCTAGCTGGTACCATGGAGAAGATTCACACCAGGTATTACCATCCAAACCAATCCCTTCAGTAGATTCGTATAATATTATCAATCACCATTAGCAGAACAAGTGCCTTATTCATATCCCACCCTACCTCAGTATGTCCAAACCCTAGCAGTTACCACAATTCACTGCCGGTACATATACTACACGCCAGCAAGTGCCATCACACGCACAGCTCCGTTTATCTCCACAGCCCTTCATCTAGCAAAGTACATCCCTGTTGATGCAAATGCTATGTCAAAAGTCAGATGATGGATCTCATATTGCAGTGAAGACCCAATGTAACAACACTCCTAACAGCAGTTCTCAGTATACTCAAGTGCCTTACAAGATCAGGCAGTCTCCATCACACCATCCAGCTACAATCTGCATATCAGTCCTTTGTCCAATATTGTCCCTACAGAGGACAGCTGTAATGTACCAAGTTGCTTCCATATGGCCCTTCAAGGCATTTACAGCTGCCAGCACCATTGTGATGTTGTGTGGGCTGACACAACAGTCTTGTTCAAATGTTACATATATTTGTACTGCTTCTGATACCATCTAGGAACTTCTCATTTTTCAGGATAGCAGTATTACCCATATATTATGCTGTACATCAGCCATTACAACTGAGCCCCTGCCAAGAGGTCCATCCACAAGGAGTAATAAAACTTCCAATGGAGCAGCCTTCAAACATTGAGCTCCTCTGTTTCCAATTGAGGCAGGGTCCACTGATTCTGGTTTCTAGCATGGGGCTGGCCCATCCACTTAACAGTGGGTTCAACTTCATGTTTTCTGGCAGATAAAGTAATGCTTCAGATGCTCCCACATTATCAAGGAGTGCTCCTTGTATGGTCATCATGTCCAACTGCATTCTAAATGCATGTAAATCACATCATAAACAGATGTTTCAATTGATGTAGCAGACCAGCAGCCATACTGAATTCTGCACAAGGGACATTCCTTTAATTCTCTGTCCCTAATAAATATGTCTACCATCTTCTCCACTTTTGGACTGCATACAACAGGAGACTATTCTTGAATTGTGCTGATGTCACCACATCTCCTTCCCTTCAGTGCCAACTTCAGTTTCCAAAAAAGGCATGGAGCCAAGTCTGGACAGTACACAGGATGCAGAACAGCCATGCCATTCTATAGTGTTCTCACGATGGTGTATGACATTCGAAATCACACACTTTTCGGACTTCCTCCATCGTACATATTGAAACATAACACATTTCATGGGCAGGTTTGGCCCCATTTTGAAGTTTGCTTCTTGCAAAACAACTGCAACCAGATTATTATTATTATTAACACTGTAACTAACCCAGATTAACATCAAATTACTAAATACCATATATTTTAAGAACTGTTAACATATATGGTTACACAAACCTCACTAGACACCACATACACAAAATACATAGCTGGTCATTGTATTTCACCTCACTAACCAGTAGTACTGTGTATGCAGTCCTGGTAGTTGGAATGTTTATGGTAATAACTGTTCTTCTTAGCCATGGGAAAGGGTGAAATATTGCTGGATCTTGGTCTCAGTTCTCACAGGATGTATTCCAGAGCTGCCTGTTTATACTAAGCATGAACCTTCCATCTCTGCTGAAGTTCACGAGACATAACTGTATTTCAGTAACCTCCTTATTCAAGCAATCCACACACCTTTCTACCTTAGCCATTCTGTAAATGTTATTGAATTTCATGCTGTCCAGTACCCATGATATGTTCTGCTACAGCAAAATTCTCTGGCTGGCCCAGGAATAGGTGCCTCATGTGCTCCTTGCATCTAGTTTCTAAACTCCTGCTTGTCTCACATACACCTTACCACATCCACAAGGTATACCATATATCAGGGGTTTTCAGGCCTATTTTTCTTATAGTGGTTTTCTTCACTGTTAGGTGATGAGTCTTCATGTCACGCTTAACATGCAGCCTGCTGCTTCTCTTGTTTGAGGCTGCATGTTGGTAGGGAAGCATGGCTGTATCTGTGGGTTCCACAGTATTGTTTCACTGTTTATTTCTGGCATACAAGGCACGAATGATATCCTTGTTACTGTAGCCATCCTATGTTAAAGTGCATTACAGTGCAAATAATCATCATGTAGCGAGATCTGTTTTGGAAGAAGCAAGCCTGAAGATGGGAAACAAATCTGTCCTTAAAACATAGTGTGTTATATAATTCAACACATATGATGGAAAAAGTCCAAAGTCTATGATTTCAGTCATAGCACTACTGGATAGAAATTATAACGTATAAGACAAACCACAGTGAGCAGAGGCAATGCTGTGGTGGAGAAATCAATCTCCAGTGCACCATTTTTCAGGTTATTTTCAACAAACATCTTCCCATAGACATCATCAAATATCTGCAAGAAATGGTGGTTCAGTCTCTTCTTACGGAACAACCTCATGATACATGATTCCTTGCACATCAAAACTAACATCAGTAAGCATTTCACAGAGGAACAAACTTCTCTGCCTACGTTAGGCAGGGAGATCCCATGTTGTCATCTGCAATGACCTCTGAAAGGAAGTATGAATGTATGATATTTCCTGTGATTGTCCTGGTACACACTGATGAAATTCTGTTTCTGCTCATCAAGCAGCATACAAGGCAGAAATTTTGACACAAACTATCACAAAAAAAATTTGACGGCATTAACCAAAAGGCTACCTAACTCATTAGCCAACTTGTGGGTAGTAATACATCTATTTTCATGCCAAATCCCATAAATATGTTAAACATTTCTGTACATTCTGTCAGTAGGCAGGCACCCTGATGGCTCAGCATCCTTGACAGATGTCTTTCTGTATCTGGACCCTGCAGATCGATCATATACTACAATCTGCTCCATTGCTTCCTCTCTGAAAGCAAATGTTAATATCTGAAAGGTTTCTGCACTAATTTTGCCAACATGAAACAACAACTTGATACATGTGCATTGTTCTTTAAAGTCTGTCATTTTCTGAAGAAATAAAAACTGCACTGGACACAATACATGGTCACACTTCACAGCAATGCATTCCACAACTTTGAAATCAACAACACATGACCATGCAGGTTCTACTCCACCGCCACAGACATGATGATGAGTTCTGTACTAACTGCAGTAGTTGTGGTGGACAGAGTATGACAGATGGCAGCCTAACAATTCAACGGAAGGACCCCCAGTGCTGACCAATATGGGAGCCTACCTATGGTGGTGAAGTGCCCATCAGAACAAATATTATGAGACATATTCCTAGCCACTGAAACGTTTGTATTCCATATCCAGTTCTTCCAAAATTCAATACAGTACACCACAAATAATTTTCCTAACAAAATATGAGTAGAGTTCAAATCCTAGCACAAACTGGCTGTTTCTTAACAAACCTTGCTGCAGCCCAGCTCTGAAACTCACCCAGCCTCCTACCCAAAAATTACTCTTGGCTCTTACCCCCCCCCCCCCCCCC
>Ga0123354_10021175_pt1 | contig 10242 bp, 5 predicted proteins | sample TergutLab28metaG_2_FD_97872 | JGI IMG/M metagenome (GOLD analysis project Ga0123354, IMG submission 97872) | Labiotermes labralis P4 segment gut microbial communities from Petit-Saut dam, French Guiana - Lab288 P4 | ecosystem: Host-associated > Arthropoda: Insects > Digestive system > Gut ...
CTCCAACATACAGCAACCCAAGAACGAAACGACCAATGTGATAATCAACATTATAGTGGTGAGCTCCTGATGATGGGCATAGTAGTGTCCGAAACATGTTGAGCCTATAAGAAGTACAATAAAATAATAAGTGGCATCTGGTTGGTTTTTATTCTTCAGTTTGGTACGCATGTTTACTCAGCTGTTTCAAACCATGGTTGTGACTGTTGTAATTTAGATGTTGCAATTTTGAGATAAAAATAAAAACGAACATCTTTAATTATTGACAGAGCATCGACGTTTTGCAATTAACTATCGTCGAGGAGGCTCAGATGAAAAATGTATTCCGTGCAAGAACTGACTTAATTATGTCTCAGTCGTCATCCAGCATAATACAAACGTAAGGAGAGAAAATTTAACCCTTCTGTGTAGGCTAACTTAAGTTTTTGAGTGGCTGTGCTAAAAGAACACACTATTAGGCCTTCACACTTATCATATAATAGCCCTAGCCCCATTCCTGGCAGGGGATCGAATCAAGGTGGAGAAATATTTTCCGCAATCACCCAGACTGACAATGTTGCCCAATCAGACTCTTATACCGGGTCATGTCCGGGGGCACATGAGATGAAGTGTGGCCTTAACCACCCACCCATTCTACCGCAAAGGTTAAAGAAAGAGTAGACGCTTATCCCTAGGCCCTACTCCGCCTCTCTGCCTTCACGGTATGCTACAGGTTGAACTTTCCTCTTACTTTTACTCAGCCCCACCATTAGGAAGCCCCACGAACCACCGACGGTTGATAGCAAGACACAGAAGGGACCCGCATTGAATCCAAGAAAAGCCGAAATCCACTACACTTCCCTCGAACTGTTCCGCTAGCCCCCAGCATTCTTCAATATGGTCTCCTACTCCTCAAAACGTTCTATTCACAACAATGTTAGCAGCGAGGGCCACGTGATAACCCTCGATAGCTTCAAACGCTTTGGTCTGGTTGAAGTTTGCCACAGGAGAATACATCAGTAGGCAGAGGAAAGCCGTCAGTACCCCACCCATAATATCCATGCGCTTTCTTTCCTTAGCCTAATACGTGTTGTCGTGTATAATTTCGTCACGCTTACAATAAACTAATTTTTTTGTGTTGCAAAATAAATTATTTATTGAGATTGTGTTGCACTCAGTTTCATGGTTGAATGCAGTAATTTATTCTTAAAGTTTAATGTTTATTACATATTTATTCTGGCCTGTGTTCTCATCTCCATTTCAGCGTCACATTTAACGTTTATGACCAATATGATTTTATCCTTACTTTCTATAATTCAGTCCTGTTTGCAAGATATATGCGGTTTTTTTCTGGCAATTTAATATTACTGGGGGAGAGCAGGCGTGATGGCTGCAGAGCGACTGGTATGCCAGATATGCGTAGTTCTCTAAAAGAAGATTATCAAAATTTGATTCCAAAATGTCTGTTTATTTAGCCGTTCGAAGAAGGGAATTACTCCGAATTATATTTAAAGATTGATATGGTACTGCTCAATAAACACGATCCGTCTGTTTTATAAAAACCAACCAATTAATGATATATAGGGAAGTAATTTTTGTTTGTTCTGAGATTCACAGGAATCACAGAAATATACTTTGTGGGCAAAATGTGGAGTTTTTCAATGGTAAAGTTTATGGTACATAAATGAAACACTAGGCTTTAAATCGGAGGTTCTTAGTCGGTTGTCCACTGACGTTCTAAATTTCCTTGCATGAGCTTTTGGTGTGGGGGCGTGCAAGAGAAAGATAAGATTGGGTTTTACCAAATAGGAGAACTGTTACAGAGTTTCACAATGCACAGCTTTTGAGCACAAATTTAGAATAATATTAATAAGTCATGGAGATGTCGCATACTCTATTTCTTATGTTATTCTGAATTGTATTCGTCAATACAGCTGCATTCGAATCTCTGCTCCGTTGAGTACTAACACGACTCTAGTCAGTTAAAGTAATTTAAGAAAGGTCGTTATTAAGATGGGGTGCTGATAAGTCCTTAGCCCAACCGACTTCCCGATGTCGTAGGACGGAATCGATAGTGTCGTTGGAAAGAGGGGTCTGTTCATGTGCCTAATTGCAAGTCTTTTCTTGTTACAGAGACTGGAAGGAAGCATGTTAGGTGACGCGCGCGATTTCAATAACATCGACACGCGAACTGTCATCAAGTTTTTCTTTTCCTGCAAGGCAAGGCGCCAAAGGAAAATCACGCCATTCTGATAGAAACATTAGGGGAACACGCATCATTGTATGCCACCGTAAAAAACTGGAAGGCCCAGTTTAAACGTGGCGATTTTTTAACCTATGATGTGCCTCGTCCTGGACGACCCAAAACAGTGACCACACCGGAGATTACTGATCAAATTCACAAGCTAATTTTGGAAGACAGACGGATTTCGGTAAATCAATAGCTGAGCAACTGGGTATCTCACGTGAGCGGGTTGGGTCCATCATTCATGAAGATTTGGACATGCGGAAGCTCTCCGCGAAGTGGGTCCCGCAATGCCTGAACGCGGATCAAAGACGTCAACGGTGACAGTCGTATGAGCAATTTTTGGAATTTTTTCGGCGCGATCCAAATGATTTCCTGTTGCGATTGGTGACCACGAACGAAACTTGGTTATATCACTATGACCCGGAGACGAAAAAACAATGAATGGAGTGGCGGCATAGCGGCTCACCCCGCCCCAAAAAATTCCGAGTGCAAAAATCCGCTCGAAAATTTCTCGCCTCGATTTTTTGGGATCAAGACAGCATCCTCCTCATTGATTATCTTCCAAAGGGCCAAACCATCAACGTGGAGTATTACTTTTCTCTGCTGGTGCAATTGAAGGACATTTTGAAAGAAAACCGCCGTGCGAATTTCACCAAGGGGGTCTTGTTCTTGCACGACAATGCCCTGGCTCACCGGTTACTTGCAACCCAGAATAAATTGGCCTACCTTAACTTCCAATGGCTTGATCACCCACCCTATTCTCCGGATCTTGCCCCATCTGAATACCACCTGTTCCCTGGACTGAAAAAACAATTTTAAGATCGTCATTTTTCGTCCGACGCGGAGGTCATTGCTGCTGCGGAGACCTGGTTGGACGGACAAAGTTATGAATTTTTTGAGTGGTTTGAAAAAATTATAGCAACGGGCTAAGAAGTGTATTGAGCTTCGTGGGGAGTTTGTTGAATAAATCCCGAGTTTGGTTGCTGTAGATTGTTTCCTTCCTGGTCGGGGTAAGGACTTATCAGCACCACCTCGTAATGAAAAATTACTGTGTCAAACCACACCTTCATGAAAATGGCAGCTTCACTAAAATAAATACAGAAGGTTTCAGGGCTCGGTTTTAGATAAGATAATATACATGACACAGAACTTGAGAGGCGCTGAGAGATACAGGACAGCGAAAAGATTAGTGTTCCGTTACGTGTGTACGTTTTCGGATTTGTCTGCATGTTTGAATCACTATATGATGTGTTTTTTCTTCCAAGAAAAACAGTTTGATATTATGTTTAACTACAAGTACCTCCTTATTCATTAAATAAAATTCGGAAAAGAAGTGATTGAAGAAATTTATAAGAAAATAGTGCAGATCGCTAAAAGAAAGGATCATGTCTCTACTCCAAGACTTGCTACATAAATCTACGTTGATATTTTGTGAAAGCGATTTGGAACGTTTGTTCCTTTTCTACTTAAGGGTTTGTAGATTCTTCCTTTAGTGAAAGTTTGACACATTTTATTCGCAAATTGAAGATTGAAACTATTGTACTAAGGAGAAGACTTGCATACATTTTACTGATGTTTCAAGGTTATATTATGCTACTTTCAGTGGTCTACGTGTGGTTAGAGTGAAGTGATATTTTGTGAAGTTATTTGTTTTACATAATACTGTGGATGAAAAAATAGGTTGTGGTTGTACATACAGTTTTTTTTAGTTGCGAGAAATTTAAAAAATTTGACACATTATTTGCATATTCAATACTCTCGATAAAAAGAAGAGAAACTATTCTAGCAACAATACTAAACGAGTGGAATGTGGACAGATGAATGTAGGTTGAATTTGAAATCAAGAATTCAGTGTGTTGCTTGTCGCTTGGACGTGCACTAACGTCCCTGTACGCAAACTTTCCGCAATGAGACAGCAAAGGACTCACGAGACAGACCCATACTTGCTGGAAAAGGTAGACGATAATGACGACGACGAAGACAAGAGTAGCTCAAGTTCTGAATACGGGAAATGGAACTGGAAAGTTCTGACTGGAATTTTTATCATCCAGGTATGTTCCTGCACCAGTGAATATCAAAATGTTACTAGTTATATACCTAGAAGGAATATACAGGCTATCGACTTTGCGTTTCGCGTTTTTTCGTGTAGTCAGTAGATTTGTAAAACGTTGTATAGACGGTTTAAATGCGTTAGTTGTGTTAGAACAATATTAAATATTATGTCTTTTATATGCACATATAACACGATGGAAATCAACAAATTAAAGTTTACACTACAATATTTAAGTTCTGAAAGTGTTTACTGGAAGGAAACATTACCCGGCGTCCATCGGATAGAAGATTTCACCCAAGACTGATTCTAATTATAATGGTCAATAAGAACTCTCTTACGTGTTCCCGCTGGAATGTTAACATTTTTCATTCTCTTTGTAGTCAGATAAGCATATTTCAGTGTTTGCACCATGTTTAAGTCAACATGATGCAAACATAACAATTGAGGCATTGTACGTATAACGTAACATTGAGGGGCGTTCGCATAACATTTGTTGCCGTGGAAAAGCAATGAGTATTACATATTCTGAGTGCGTATCTATAGCCTTATTTATCCAGTATACAACGCGCATGCGTCTTATTTTTATCGGTGACTTGTACGGCTAGACAATATATTTCCACTTTATCTTATAAACAGCGCGATTTTCAGAAGAAAAAGAACATAAAATGTGTGTTTAATTTCCCCTTAATAATTTGTCTGCAACATTTCTCATTCTAAGAAGAATTCAGCTAGATACTCTCATAAATGTACACAGACCTTCGTGCACAGTATCCCCTTATTCTTGTCAGATTTTAATGAAACATGATCCCTAAAGGCAGATTTTTTTTTTAAATACTCAAATATCAAATTTCGTGAAAATCCATCCAGTGGGAGCCGAGTTGTTCAACGCGGAATGATGGACAGGCTGACAAAATATGACAAAGTTAGTACTCCGTTTTCACAGTGTTCCAAAAGAGCATAAGATGACACAATTTGGTATGGATGTTTAATTACTCTGTTGCAACTGACGTGATTGTATAGCGTCCAGCTGAATGCAGAAATATTCATTAATACGGAGTACATAAGGATTTGGAGAGAAATTGTAATGACAACTTCCGAACTACCTTCATGTCTTAACAGTAGCCAAAGGGCCCGCCACTAGCCTCTGTTTCATCAGAGCTAATAAAGACGACATTATCACATGTACCTCTCTTATTTCAACTTTAATCGTATCTTCCCACATACGTCTAGGCTTATCAACTCAATCTTTTGTTCGGATTCGTAGATTATAATTTTGCATGCTTTTCTCATCTCTCTCATACGTGCCACATAGTCCCTCCTTGTAACCCCTCTTCGTTTGATGCCCCCATTAATGTATCGTTAAGGGAACACAATATTACTCTCAAGAAAGTTCACAATCCACTTACCTTCTTCTCTTAGGTCGAGATGATACATTTTGCATCCATACAAAGCAGCCAATTGAATAAGAAGTTTGAGGTTCTGACGACCCCGAATCTGGTTATTACTTGTCCTGAAATGTGACGTGCCTGATGTCAGTTCGTGCAGCATACGGCTTTACCAGAATAAACGGCATCACAACCCAAAGGACTGTAATCGCAACGTAAAATCAGAGTCGTTATTATTTTGATCATGAAGTTTAAGAACATGAGCCGGGACTAGAAGGCTCGTAGTCGTACCTTCTGCCAAACGTCTGTATATTTCTACCAGACTGCAAGGTGTCACTTCCAAGCAGACAATAATCTCCTTAGACGCCGCCGCGAGAACAGCAAAATTCACACGGAGAGAAGAACGTTGTAAATTTGGTCGTATTTCGCATTCTACAAAATTATTCTGCTCATATTGTCTCCGTAAATGAGTCTTTCGTTTGTTTCATTTCACATATATTTGCAATTTGCCGCAGTTTTGAAGATTTCTACAGCTCTTTTACTTTTTTAAGGCTTTGCCCTGTGTTTTTTGAGGAACAGATGTGAACATGTGCACTTCATCGTTTATAAAATCAACACCAACTGTATTAACTTAATAAGTGTACGTAGGCACTTTTAAATTTAAAAAACAGAATACGGTGGAAGTAGAACAATATAAAACATACATTTAACTTCGCTACGTTTTATCCTAAGCCAGCATTTCTACCAGCATCCAATAGCCCAGCACGGTGGGACCTATTAGAAAAGTTGTTGCTTCATTTTTAAAATTTTCAACAGTTTCGTTTATTTACATATTGGACTCCTCAAACTTAAAACTTTACCTTTCACATATCTCTGTCTCAAGGTAATTGAACTCAATCTTGAATATATGAAAGCCGAAGAACTTAATATCTACCTCAAATATTATTTTCTCTTTCCAGTAAACAGACCGATTGACTAAGTCTGTTCAGAAACTTGTTCTTGCGCGATTTGGGGTTATTAGAGTGGTGGTGTTGAAGTGCTCAGCTTTAAGGCATGCAAAATAATATCGTTAGGTCAGTAGTTTCCAATTTCAAAAAGAACGTAGCTTCTTTATCTTCAGGGTCCAAACAGTCCAACAACCCTGCTTAAACATAAATGTGAAAATCATGGGTTGCTTGCCCAGGGACAAAGCTTAACATCATAGAAATTTTATTCTTCAGAAATTTGGCGTTTTCCTCCGTAAATGCAATCACAATTTTTTGAGAAAATAACAGCACTTATTAATAGTAATGCAGGTTGTATACGTAGCTAAATATTTATGCTAAAACGTCAAATTCTTTTTCCTCTTAGTTCGTGGTCACTGGTGTGCTGGCTTCGTACGGCGTGTTGGTGTTGACACTGATCGAAGCAAGGGTAGTGTCACTCAGAGTTGCCCTGTGGACACCCGTAACTTACGTAATGTCCTGCTGCTTCACAGGTAATGTAAACTCCCACAAGAATGAGGTAGGATTTCAGACATGATTTGAAATAAATTTCTTTTAATTAACACATCATGATTAAAGACATTTAACACTCTGTCTTTTTCAGTTTCTTTCCAGCGATTTTCAGCTTTTCTCGTGCTGTCAAACGTAGTATATATTTTGATCTGAAATAAAACACTAAGTTACCTGAAATTCCGTTTTCGTGTGACATTGTGGTCGAACGATTCCGTGTCCGTTATTCTTATTTTGATGTAAAAATTTTAAAATTTTAATTATTTGACTTTGCATGTAACAATGTCAATCACGGATCTCGTAACGTTTTATGGCAAGGGGCCACACCGGCTATTGCAGGCTGGTTCGTGGATCAAAATGGACAAATTGCAGTAAGCGGTATACCTAACCGCCTAAATTATTGTGTAATTTTTATAGTACATACGTATTTCACAGATGTGGCTGCGGGTTGAATAATATAAGCTGGCGAGTCGCGGGTTGGAGAGCCATGGTAGAAATATAAATTACCTGCGCTTTTATGAAGAAACGTTTAATGTGGAACGGAAAAAATAAGTCCAGAGTTTACATCTAAACATACTAGAAGAAAGAAAGAGAGACAGAGAGAGAGAGAGAATATGAGGTTTTATAAAATTAACTATATGATGTTTCGAATTATTGTACATGTTACTTGAGCGTTTATGCCTGCTTTTTCGAGAAGGCTGTCTCTTAGATAACATAAGACTCATTCCATTAAGTCACTGCATTCATGCGCTACTTAAGCACCCTCTACCTGCTCTATCAGGCATTTAGCTTTGAAATATGTGACAATATTACACATCTCTAAATGTATATAATGTGGATACAACAGCCATGCCTATTTCAGTGCTTCTGGGGTGATTGTCTGAAATACTGAGCAGAATCATTAAAAATTACATCCAACTGGTACTCCGTTTAAAAGCAGAAACATATAATTCGCAGATAGAGATTGACATGTTAGTTTAACTTTTTTAAAAGACTACAGAACTTGAAACTTGATAAGACTGAAATTACCCAAATAATGTATTTTCGTTCGTTTCATGCTCGATATCACTAAGCAGATTTCTACGAAACTTGGTACTAGAGGATAATTTAAACCCCGTCAAAAGAGAGTCTTTTTTTGCATTCCATTAATTACAGAAGTCGAATATTCATGAACCTGATCAAAAACATTAATATGAACAGGAAGAAAATATATGTGCTTTCAACTTCTATATTTGAAACACCCTAATTTTTAGAGCTGACACAATAAAATTAAAATAAACCTCATTACAAATTTTAAGACAGTACAGTGTAGTTAGGTTAGGTTAGGTTAGGTTAGGATCTGCACTACTTCTCAGCTCTCCTCACGTTCGATCTGTCTGCTTGAAATGAATGTAACCGAACAAGCTGGCTCAAGCTCCAATGTTGTGACTTGTATTTGCGGGGTGCCTGATTCGATTCTCAGCCTGACAACCGGTTATTTTCGCAGAAGGATTTCGCATTCTTCCTCTATAACTCCAAGCAAGTGTCGGAATAGTATGTTCATTTAGGCAACGACCATCTCGTTCCACGTTGTTAAATCAACATGACACATCCATTTGATGCCACGTATCAATTACCGAAAAATCTTTACATAAATACGAAAAAAAACGTGTAGATATAGATATATAAATATATATAAAGCATAAAGGTAATTATGTTAGGAAATGAAACATATTTCTGATAGGCCAGTGGTTTTCAAACGGATGCCAAGTGGTCCTGGTAGGATTTTCAAATGATCTGCAAAAATTTTCTGTAACTATGAATGTAATATTACAGAATTTTGGAATAAATAATAAGTCTACTAGAATAGTAATTAATTTTAAATATTGTTTCTTCGCCAGCAAACTGTTCACAGAAACGGTTCGGAAAGGGGAAATGCAAGTCGAATATGGTAATTATTGTTCGCAAAACAAAAAATCAAAATTTAACTTCACTTCAAACCAAATTGCCCAGTTCCATTAAAATGTGTTCAATTCCCCCACACCTTGCATTTTAGACCAATTTAACTGGCAACATTTCTATCTTATGAGATGTGAGGCTGTATAGCCTGTACGAGTTTGCCGACATTTCAGAGAGATCTCTGCATTTATCACTAACATAAATAAATTCGCATATACCCTAAAGTGGATATATCAGAAAGTTAAAAGTCGGTACACTTCTACCTGAACCCCACTGCATCACAACCCAGACACAGCCATTTTATTCTCACCCGTATATGAACCTCAAATATAACTTAGACCTATTCAAGAACATTTAAACTTTAAAGGATACAGTAGAATTTCACTTACCGGACGCTGGTTATACGGATTGCCAATTGTCCGTATCGGCTTAGCCCTTCGGATAATTTTGTTGAGAATTCTATCGATCAGAGGATCAAGTACAGTACAGTGTTATGGCTTCTAGAACTTAAAATCAGACGTGATCGAAGGGTTCATACGCAGGTACGTACTGTAAATAGTAACAGCCGAATTTCAAACAGCCAATGCAGCCTATTTAAAAAAAATCGAATTATCTGGATTTTCTGCATTTCCGGATGGCTCTCCTTCCAAAATAAGAGCACTTCACGGCAAAAAGAAAAGCCTGGGAAACATTCGTGCAAAGGTTTGTTTTCAACAACACACAAGCTTTTTAATTCCTCGTATGTACACCGATCTCTCAGACATTGGCATATGTTCACAGACGCGTTGTTAAAGAAAGTATCAAACGGATTAGAGAGGCAAGCCTCCCGACCGCTTGCCTGCTGTGGTATCTTGATGGTAGCTGGAGGAGTTATTGTCAGCAGCTTTTCTCATGGGTCACATCTACAATTCCTAAGCTCTGGTGTACTTGGAGGTAAGTGCATAATATTCAGACAGTGAAGCATGCTAAAATACTGCGATATTAATAAATCACAACGTTCTTGTTTTGTCACGAACAGTACCAAGGGTTTACTCCAGGGAGGGCGGGGGCTACAGGATTGCAGAACCCCCCCCCCCCACAAACCCACAGAAGTCGAAAAAAAAGAAACACAGATTTTAAATTCACAATGGTACCAAACGTTTTACA
>Ga0123354_10021178_pt1 | contig 10241 bp, 8 predicted proteins | sample TergutLab28metaG_2_FD_97872 | JGI IMG/M metagenome (GOLD analysis project Ga0123354, IMG submission 97872) | Labiotermes labralis P4 segment gut microbial communities from Petit-Saut dam, French Guiana - Lab288 P4 | ecosystem: Host-associated > Arthropoda: Insects > Digestive system > Gut ...
CTTAGTAACTGACCAACTTAATGCACAAATTCTTGTTTTATAATAAGTTTATTATATTCCTCTACATGTTTCGAGCACTATGTGCTCATCATCAGGAGGTCAAAATTGTATTATACAGCATCTCGTATCGTTTAATTAAATGTAAGATTGTGTCCTAGATTATTTGATTTTACTGCTTTTACTACAGAAGTTACTTTGACTAAAAACTTTCTAACCTAGAAGAATTACCTGTATTGACACACAGTGTGTTTACGTGTTCCGTGTCATTCTCACAAAAATAATCGATTTATCCTATACAACACTCATCGATTGATCTTTCTAATGAAATCACTCTGTGTTCTCTGTAATGCAGAAATTATATATATATATACACACACACACATATATAATATAGTTTAATTTTACCGTTTAAAAGGCAAATTTCTCACTCCACACTGTGAAATTCCTTTCGGTGCCAAGTAAGTTGTTTATACCCAAGTAAGTTGTTTATGCCCGCCTTGTGGTCAAACTATGTAAAACTGCCATTGAAAATATACGAGTTGTTTCGTATTTTGTCTGAGTAAAACGAACCGCCGCATGACATTGGTTTGCAAAACTTCAGGTTTGCGACTGTTCATGTTTCAAGTGACACATCAGCACGACATTCACTAAGGGTTGTTGGAGGGGAGGTAGCCTGGTAAGTGCTGTAGCTGCTGACGTCATATGACGGTCCCAAGAGTCCTGGGAACCACCCCTTGCTCAGTATTATTTCATACGACCACCGTAGGGTGTGGCTCAGCCACGCAATTAGTACCTTGGAACACGGAATGTTAGGAGAAATATTCTTACAGAGCAACATCTCTGCCTATCGCATAACATCGGTACGTACTGGCAAAAAAAAAAAAAGCATATGATGAAAAGCTGGGACCGTGGGTTCGAATCTGAGAAGGGAGAGGCTATGCGTCAGGGCCCTTATAACATTTCTTCTTCAGAACCACACTGCAGAATTCAGCAGGTCTTACCGGTAATCCTTGCAGTTCCAGCGTTTAATTAACTCGATTCATCCATTAACAACACTATCAAGGATAACTACATTTATTGTGCAACAAAAGATAGTTACAAGTGAGCTACAGATTTCGGCCTGAAGAGGCCATCGTCAGACGTTGTATAAAAATCACTATGAAGTAAAACTATGAATGTCACATTTATATTCTTCCTTTAAGATTTATATTTCTTATTGGTACTTAAGACTTTCCTTTAGGGCGGCTTAAATTTTCGTGCTGTGTTTTTTTGGGTACCAATACGTGTTCTCTTCCGAATATTATAAGATACCCTTTAAAACTTGTGGGCCGGGTAGCTCAGTCGGTATAGCGACTGAGCTACGGGCTGGACGGTCCGGTATCGAACCCCGGTGGGGACGAGTTATTCCGCCCGTCCAGACCGGCCCTGGGGCCCACCCAGCCTCCTATAAAATGGGTACCGGGTCTTTCCCGGGGGTAAAGTGCGGCCGGGGCGTGCTGCTGACCACTCGCCCCCTTACAGTGCCGCGGTCATGGAACAGTAGAGCTATACCTCTACCCACCCTCTGGGCCACACCGAGCCTGTAACGGGATAACTTTACCTTTACCTTTACCTTTATACTCTTTAAAACTTAAAAAGCCAAAGCATTAGGTTAGAATAATAAAATTGTTCTAAGTTGATATATTCAGGTTTCATGTACCTCAGTGGCAACAACATGCTATTGCAGAATAAATATAGTTATGTTAGAGGGTAGCCTTTTTTTTTTCGTTAATTGTTTTCAAACACAAGTAGAAATATTGAATTTACTAATTCAAATCAGTAACTATCGTCACTACTTAAAACGTCAGAGGTGAAAAATCACACAAATGCCATTCAATGCATGGCTGCAAAGTATCAGCCCACACCGATAAGAGATCTGAAACACGAGGGAACTATACTGGATAAATTCCTCAGAAAAGCACTTGGGTTTGAAGAAGGGCAGTAAATGTAATGTTTTGTTGGCCGTGCAGTGTGATATATCCGTACAATAGGAACCAACAGGATGCAGTATTTACTTTCAATTTATTTCAGTAATTAATCTCTACATATTTCGAACAGGCTTACTGCTCATCACCATCAGGAGGTACTACTGTGTATATAGAGCAATTGGTATATGTCATGCATTTATGTTGACTGGCTGCTGTCAGTTCATCACGATCCTGCCAATAGCCAGTCAACATAAACGCCTGACGCATACCAATCACTGTAGTTCCTCCCGATTATGAGAAGTAAGCCTGCTGGAAACATGCAGAAGTTAATTACTGAAATAAACTGAAAGTAAATAGTGCATCCTGTATGTAAAGTACGTACGAAATACCTTTGCTCCTGCTCTATGCTCTATTGACTACTCTGAAATCACAACACCCTGGCAAGGTGGCTTGGGTTTCGATTCAGACTAACGTAACAAAGCCTTTGAAAGACTTCACTCGTCGCAAACAGTTACCTTCAGAGGGCAAACTACAAGGTAGAAAACTGTGAAGATAGTGGCACCAGGTTTATACGAAAAGTCGGTAACTTTATAACAAAAACACACCGCAATACATCTCAGAAGACTGTAACATTCATATTTATAAAGTCAGAAACTCGAATTACAAGTGAGAGATCGTAATACGTATCGAATTTTCATTAAATGACCCTGCATGAACCCTGTGTGAGCGCTGAAATATTCTAGGCCTGCTCGCTCTTGCCAGTATGTTCGCAGAGTCATAATTTGAAAATCCACTTTCTGACAAAACAACAAGGTCCGACGTTTCGGAGCCTTAATACGCACATCGAAAACTTAAAATTTAATATTGTGCTCTGTCGTCCAGTTTCCTTTACTCATAAGCGGAGTTGCCATAATGCTGCGTTACTAAAAACGTTAATGAAGGCCTGCGGCTGTCATCAACCTGCCGACGGCACTTATCTCACCGCACCATAGCGGTGGGTTTCGGAATATATAGAGTAGAGAACGGGAGGGCAGCGTCGCATACCTGCGTTAATAAAAATTACAGTCCCTTTTGTTCACGAACCTGATTAGTTATTAGCGACACTTCATTGAGGGCGGTTTTACGTATCGGAGCAGAGAACTGATAAGTGCTATGTTGAAGTGTAATCATTGTTTTTCCTTGATCGCTTCAACTCAAAAAGAAAGCTAGCAAGAGTAGAAACCAGCGATCACTTTAGTTACGATGCCAAAGGGGGGATTGTTCATACAAAATTTACAGCGAGCAAACAGCACATTGTTGTGTGTGTGTGTGTGTGCGTGTGTGTGTCAGAGAATGAGTGACGCAATGAAAGGATAAGAGTGTGGTAACTTTACGCATGAGCCAACGTATTTTAAACTTTGTAATTTTAATTTACTATTGTACTTCCGAAACTACAAATATAGCCAAAAATTTGTTTTTAAAATTACTAATAAAGTCACAGCAAAAACGTTCTTGTGATATGCAAAATTATACTTAGCTATGATACTCCACATACCCTTCAAACGCTCAGTACAAACAAAAAACAAACCAACGAAAGTACAGACATAAAAACATACATACATACATACACACACACACACACACGACACAAAAATACACAAACGTACACACACGTAACACATGCACATACGCCAGAATACACAAAATAGACACACACATATCTGCACAAATATATAAACGTATAAAAATGAACACAGACGTATTAGGTGCACATAAGTAAACAAGTATGCATACACATATAAACGTACAAATACATATATTCATCGGCCTATATACTCTTCAACCCATTACACGAGGCGCGAAGCAGTATTATACCATTTTTCCTGTCACAGCACTGGTACATATACAATCGACAAGAGACGAACCCAAGTCCAGCACAGTGAGATACTGCGAGGACGTGAGATACACAAGGCGGAGGTGTGTGTGTGTGTGTGTGTGTGTGTGTGTGTGTCCCAGTGAACTACGTAGACGCTGAGCGGTGTTTGTTGTCACAATTACCCAGACGTCTTCACAGTCCAAACAAAAGACGAGCCCTGACAACGCAAAGAGAAGAGGCTGAGGGGCGGAGGGAATTGCAAATACTACACGAAGAGGCGCAAAATGTTTGTGCTTCCATCTGGCGCCATAAATCGGTATTAAAATCTCTGCATCGGCCAGTCCGTCAACTAGGATTAAACTGGATTTCGAAAAGAGGAAAGAGATTTCTCGAGCCACACATACAAGTTTGTTGTCCTTCCTACGTGCGTCTGCCTGCACTTTTAGTCTGACTTTTGTCTCCTGGATAGAATGACAGGAGAAATAACAATTATGACCACTGAAGGTCCTACAACATCAAACAGAAAACAAACCACTATTTAGACCTTGTCTAGCCAACATAAACAATGTTTTGACGATCTTAGTAATCAAAGCAACATCTGCAGTTTAATGGAGAATAACCCCTACCTGTTTATACTACTCATGCTACATATTTCGGCCCCTCATGGGCCATTACCAAAAGTAAATGGTAAAGTTCGCGATGTCAGAGGCCATGAAGGCAGACGGGGGGAGTGGACGAATAAATCTATTCTTCCTTTAACCTCGGCGCTAGATGAGGTGGGTGGTCAACGCCACGCCCCGGCCACTTTACCCCAGGGAAAGACCCGGTATCCATTTTACAGGAGGCTGGGTGGGACCCACGGTCGGTCTGGACGGGTGCGGAAAATCTCGCCCCCCGCTGTGGTTCGAACCCGGAACCTTCCGGCCCGTCACGTTTCGCAAGCCATTACCTAGGATTACCAACTACGAAAATAAGTTACAAAGACGCATGTTGCACATAACAGAAATATACCACACTGTTGTAAATGTAGGAGTCGAGAGCCAAATAGATATAAAAAATATAACTATCGGTACTAACAGAATTATATGTGTTTGTTTTACAGTTTTGCACATTGCTGTGTGTCTATAAGTGAACCTTATAGCTGAATCACAACAAATACTCGTATAGGCCTACTGCGTTTTCGGACAGCCCCTTTTATTGTGTATTACATCAGATCTGCGACAAGTTTCGGACCTGAAAAGACCATTATCATAAGCCAGTGGGGCTCAGGTGTATTTGTTGGTTTAACTGCTAATACACGGAGATACGCGACATTATAAAACGTTCTGACATTTTCAGATGTGAGAGGAAGTAACATGAGATGTTGTCGTTATGGAATTGGTGACCTTCTGCACAGAAGCCTGTTACCCCAGCTCTAGACGGACACCCACATTTTTGTCACGTATATTTATTATATATCCTTCATAAATTTCGTATGTTACATAAGGCGCAGTAACAAGTGATAGCATAAATGTAATTGATGAATTAAGGGATAAGGTCGACGTAATAGTGGTGGGACTATGTTTCACATTAATACAGCGCCGTCAGCTTGGACCGACTGTGAAACACTCAACAGAGGGCTTTCGTTGGAATTAGTTATATAACGTGGAATGAGGAATGAAGACGAGTGTAAATGTGCAAGTGAAATTTCGGGAAGAAGTGACAGTGACTTGCTCAATGTACTAAACATAATTCGCGAAGGGTCGAATGGGACAATTACGATATCTCTCCAAGAGAATAGCCGACATCGGGAGTGGGAATCTCTTGGTTTGCCCTCGCACATATGTGCCTGGAAAATTGTAAAAATGAAGAGAGTTATCAGGATTTGTCATCCCGTCACATTTCAAGCAAGAACTGAAAATCTAAGCACGAGTACTGCTCATTATACTACTTTTCTTCGCCTTTCTATCGCCATGAAACTGTCAACAATTCTGCCGACCACCACCCGTAAAATATCACAATTCGCGGTAAATCTGGAATATTTACAAATACGAAAAATTTTAATTCCAAAAGCCATTTGATAAGTCTATATAAGAATTTATTACATAAGCAATAATACTGCTAGCAGTAATGACTGTGGTTACGAAAACTCAATATAAATAAAAACTATGTTTTACTGATTACAATCCTTTCAAGTCGCTGACCGCTTTAAGCACAATGTGAAGACCTACTAAAAATGTTGGAAGATTTTTATAAAAGGTAATTTCACTGTATTCTTGGTCGGTATAGCGACTGACTACGGGCTGGACGGTCCGGGATCGAATCTCGGTGCGGACGAGATATTCCGCTCGTCCAGACCGGCCCTAGGGGCCACCCAGTCTCCTGTAAAATGGGTACCGGGTCTTTCCTGGGGGTAAAGTGCGGCCGGGGCGTCCTGCTGACCACTCACCCCCTTCTAGTGCCGCGGTCATGGAAGAGTAGAACTATACCTCAACCCACCCTCTGGGCCACACCTGGCCTGTAAAGGGATCACTTTACTTTTTGTAATTTCACTGTAGATTTATTAGGCGTACTGATCATAAAATCCTTAAAATATGTTAACTTACGGTGGTAACAACTTCATTAAGTGCAGGGTCACAACGACCGGACGCTGTCAAAAAAATGTGTAACCTTGAAACCTGGCGAATCTCCCGTCTCCATTCACACTGACGTAAAAATTCATAACGGGTCTTGTTAAATGGTCAAGTAGGCCTTAGCTACAAAAGATTTACATGTCTTATCTTACGTAAAGGTCAACGGCATACGTCTGCGGCCGTATAATTCCTGGGATCGAGGGTTCAATCCCGCTGAGAGCATGGATGTATACGTCTCTCGTGTTGGTTGTGTCATGCAGAGAGCGGCCTCTGCGACAAGCTGATCGTTCGTTCCGAGGAGACCTTCCGAGCGCGCGCTGCGCGTGTGTGTATGTGCGTGTGTGTGTGTATATGTGTATCTGTGTGTACGTGTATGTGTATATGTGTATCTGTGTGTACGTGTGTGTGTATATGTGTATTGTGTGTATGTGCGTGTGTGTATGTGTGGGTATGTGCGTGTATGTGTGCGTGCGTGCATGTGTATGTGCGTGTGTGTATGTGTGTGAGTGTGTATGTGTGCGTGTGTATGTGCATGTACGTGTGTGTATGTGTGTGTGAGTGTATGTGTACGTGTTTGTGTATGTATGTGTGTAAGGGCGTGTGTGTGTGTATGTGTGTGTGAGTGTGTACGTGCATGTGCGTGTGTATGTGTGTGTTTGAGTGTATGTGTTTTATATGTGTATGTGTACGTGTTTGTGTATTATGTGTGTGTATGTGCGTGTGTGCATGTGTGTGTGAGTGTATGTGCATGTGCGTGTGTGTATGTGTGTGTGTGTGTGAGTGTATGTGTGTTATGTGTACGTGTTTATGTATGTGTGTGTGAGTGTGTTTATGCGTGTGTATATATATGTGTATGTGTGTGTATGTGCGCGTGAGTGTATGTGTGTATATGTGTTTGTGTGTGTGTGTGCGCGCACGCATATGATCTAAAGGTTCAACAACGAGGTAACCTAGGCCCGATTTGAGCTGTTGAGCCAAAGAAAAAAAAGTTATATATCAGTACAACAAACACACTTCTTAACACCTTGATGTCATAGATAAAATCTCAGATATTTAATATATGGAAGCTTTCCGTTTAACTCGGACTACGTCGTGACTTCTATCCTCACACCTGCGACCATTTTTCCAAATCAGTTCTTCATACTGTGATTCTCAGCTCTTCCGCTTTCTTTGCCACAGTGTGGTACGGAAAACTATCGGGTCTTACAGTTTAGAATCATAAAACAGAAACAGCCGTTGTGGAGTTATTTTTATGATTACTTGTCGGTACGTCAGAAACAGTCGATATGCACGGTTCCGGATCCCAGTCAGTGAGAACATACCTTTCTCCCTCCTCCCATGGCCGCCCCCAGTGTTTTCTTTGGAGTGTCTAACTACCACAGTGAGGTGGGATCGAAGACAAATATTCAATAGACGGGCGATAACTGCCGTTAACACTGTGCCGCTCCACCTTCTACAAATCCAGGGTACTGTCACCGCTCACACAGGAGCTTTATTGACACAGTGAAACAGACCTGGAACCCCTTCAGGAGGCCACACTGACTGCCGCCTGTCTTCAGAATTTGGACCACGTTATGTTATAAGGATGCTATCCGACACCGGCCAGATTTGTGTGAGGCTTTTATTGCTAATACCGAGTCATTATGCCACAAGCTTATGCCTGGCCACGAAATTCGCTCATAAAAAAACCCAAACTATTTAACACGTACCAAATCCTTTCCCGGCGTTTATCTATATCTATTGCCGAGATTAAAAACGAGTAGAGCTGTGCCTCTGGTTTCCTTGTATTTCTTCATGACACGAACAAGCACAGCTCTAACTTTAGCGGCATGCTTATTTCACCTCGGAAATAAAGGTTCTGGCTCCATTAGCAGCCGGATAATCGTAATGAAACGAAAAATTTTTGACTGGTCAAAGGGCGCTCTGTAATGTGGCGTCTATTAGTAGGCTGGTTAGATTAATACCTTGTTAATTAGGCAGCGAGAGCTCGCTACTTTGTAAGATGACTGTTAGTCTGTTAGTGTGCTAGTTATTTGTTATTAAAGGCTTCAGATTCTAAAAATTAAACTAGCGTTTTGCCAAGCCTAGTCCAGTCGTGTACCGCAAACATACAGAAGGACAACAGGGCAATTAGACAACAAAAGTGAGACAGTATATTCAACAGCGGAATGTATTCAGTCCAGATTTCAAATGTTCATTCCGTGACGACCACAGCTGGGAGAAGCAATTGTGCAGGTTCTTGTTACAGAACACAGAAGAGCAGGCAATGCCTGTTCACTGGATTACACACCATCCGCTCAGGTGGTCAGCCTAACACTGTAGAGGCTGGAATAGAGACTTTGAGAGTGAGAAAGTACTGGGAGAGATATGAAGCAAAGGAAATCTTCTACGCTACTGAACGTCGGCCAACAGTGGGCATAAGGGGGAAGAAAAGAACACAGGAAATATAACGGTCAAGAAGTTATTGCTGCATCTGATGATGATATGATGACGACGAATTTACCTGCTATCATAAGATCTATTAAAGAAAATAAAGTATTTCGTTCTTTTTTATTTATTTCTTAATCTGCCCCCCTTCTGCTACTCATTGTAGATGTAAAGAGTTACTGTTGCGCCTGATTACAGTCGATGACACAGACACTAGATAGGACTCCTTGTGGATGCGGAATCGGCCCTTCGCAGATGCCTCTACCTGAAAACACACAATATTCACAACAGTCAGGCAGCCATGCCCCCGCCGGCATTCGAACCCGCAGTCACAGCAAGCGTGCGACTGCAGAACTACGCGTTAAACCGCGCGGCCACAGGAATCGGGCTAGGGTATTTTAACCAGCCCGTCAAGAACTAGGCAGGCCTGCACCTTTAGCTCCACGCACTCTAAACGTTGGCACAAGACAGAGGTGAATAGTCAGCTTCAGTCTCCAGCCGTTTTATCGCTCGGTAAAGAGCCCCAAGTTCTCATTCGATAGGGTTGGGAGGACAAGCCGGTCCAGTCTAAGTACAGCAGAAAAGAGAAAAATGCGTTCTTCTTGCATCGAATCGAAGGCTGGTTCCTCGCGTGTCCAATCTGTATTCTACCCACTTCTTTACGTTTTGCTGACCGTGCATCTCAGAACACTCTTAGTAATTAACCAACCCAATGCACAAATTCTTGTTTTATAATAAGTTTATTATATACCTCTACATGTTTAGAGCACTATGTGCTCAACATCAGGAGGTCAAAATTGTATTATACAGCATCTGGTATCATCACACCTGTAGGTGGCCGTCCCATTCACACCTGATCACCGGACGGCCACCTACAGACTGTGATGATACCAGATGCTGTATAAAACAATTTCGACCTCCTGATGATGAGCACATAGTGCTCGAAACATGTAGAGGCATAAAATAAACTTATTATAATACAAGAATTTGTGCATTGGGTTGGTTAATTACTAAGATTCTACCCACTACGTCAATGTAGCTAGGGAAGACAATAGGATAAAGGGAAGAATACTGCAAGGAGGCAGGAATGTCCTGAGGTCAATACGTTTAACTCCTATTATTCGACAGTATTCAGCAGCGAGGGCAATATTCTTAATATACAGGGTGAACACACGTATGATCCATTCACCACTGATATTAAAACAATTAGGAGAAGGATTAAAGCGATAAGGAAAAACAAATCAGTAGGACCAGACCGGGTCTATGGAGAAATTCTTAAACTGGGTGGGGAAGCCATGATTCCGTACCTTGCACGACTACTAGACATAACAATGAATAATGGTACACTGCCAGGTGACTGGAAGAGAGCCACGGTGATTC
>Ga0123354_10021179_pt1 | contig 10241 bp, 7 predicted proteins | sample TergutLab28metaG_2_FD_97872 | JGI IMG/M metagenome (GOLD analysis project Ga0123354, IMG submission 97872) | Labiotermes labralis P4 segment gut microbial communities from Petit-Saut dam, French Guiana - Lab288 P4 | ecosystem: Host-associated > Arthropoda: Insects > Digestive system > Gut ...
TATTATGAAGTTGGAACAATGGGTAACGCATTGAAATGCCATATTATTTCAGCTGGTTTATCGCTCTAATATTTACAGATCAGTCTGTTTATTTCTATATATCAAACTGCAGTTGGAATTGTAAGACAGCGGAGTTTGCGAATGAAGCTTTCGGGGAAAAACATTATCTCATTGAACTGCCAGTAATTACGTATATTTATTTGTATGGGTGAATTTAAGCATCCTGTTTATCTTAGATTTCAAACCATTCTTCTCGAATAGGGCATAAACTGAACTGAAATGTAACACAGGCATTACATAAAGTTTGGCATTGGCAGTTTATCATAGACATACAGTTGGTACTTAGTCCCTTTTAGCAGTAATATATCCCGTGAACGTCAAACTAAAGTGCGTCTGTGTTTTGAGTACAGTATCATAGCCAGTAAATTATGTTGCCAAGTGACGTAGAGCGGGATACACAGAAAGAAAATTCTTATAAGAAGCACGCCTTCAGGAAGAGACTTCCTGTAACAGCAACGCTTGGCAGAGTGAATGAGGCTCACACCGAAATGCGGGTGGTCAAAAGTGCTGGACTAACAAAATGCAATCTACTGCTAAATGTCTCTTAGAAGTGAGTCCGTTGCTTAGCATAAAAACAAACAGACAAGGTTCCGAAGATTACAGGGTGTCTAGAAGCTGCTATTCATAACGTGCATATGTACATAATTGGGTAAAGTGACCGGAGCGCGAATTTGGCCACAAAACATTATACAATGTGGAGATAACGTGTGGGGCTATAATTCTAAGCCTGTACATGACCGTGCAGGGCATTTAAATGGCCACAGCGCACCCATTTGGTGTGTTCGTAGGATGCCGATTTAAAAGGATCGGGTGCGTTCGCCAGATAAAGGTTAAAATCAAAGGCAATGAAGAGCTTATGATGGTTATTTTAAACTGTACTTTACTGCATAATCAAAATGAAGGATGGACTCTGCCCTAACCTGTATTTTAGTGCTTGTCGTTGAACCACAGGATGACTGTTAATTCCTCTTCCTTCTGGAGCTCACCCAGAGTGTAGATATGAGGTGTGAAACAAAATAACATTCCAATGTAACACACTGGCATATATTCTTAACCCTAGTACTTACAATGGTCTGAAATGGAATCTCAGAGAGCTTGTATGTTAAATTGGTAATAATACTAACATGAAAACATGAAACAAAAAGAGCTTGCTAGAAGGCCAGAGAACCCTTTCAAATTGAAGTTACCAGCAGCAAGATTGTTTCCAGCACACAACACAAAGGTTTGCAGCAGAAGGTACCTTGTGTGAAGTACAAAGAGGAGAACTAACACCAACTGTGTTGTTGTAAGATAGGACAAGTGAGGGCAGTGTGTTTGTGAAAACGTGAAACAAGAAGAGCTTGCTGGGAGGCCAGAGAACAAACTAAGCAGAAGTGTTAGCTAATAAACAGCTCAGGATTTTTACTGCATTGACCACATGAACTCACAATATACCCCCATTACCTCTGTATAGCTGATAATGGTACCTTAGTATTGTAACAGTAGTTGCAAAATTGTAGTGTTAGTATTTAGTATTATTACCAATTTAACATACAGCTCTTTGGGATTCCATTTCAGACCACTGTAAGTACTAGGGTTAAAAATATATGCCATTATGTTATGTTTGAATGTTATTTCATTTCACACCTCATATCCACACTCTGGGTAAGCTCCAGAAGGAAGAGAGTCCCAAACCAAGGAACTGACAGTCATCCTGTGGTTCAACAAGCACTAAAATACAGGTTAGGGCTGAGTCCATCCTTCATTTTGACTATGCAGCAAGGTACAGTTTAAAATAACCAACATAAGTTCTTCATTGTCTTTGATTTCCTTATTATTAAAACATACACATTCCATTTTTCATAACCACCTTCATTGGTGTAGCCAGTAAGACTTTTAAAAACACACATTTCTGATAATGTGCTATTGTCTACTAGAAGGCCACATGGAAGAAAATTATGAACTTGTTTTGAAAGCTAAAATTAGGGCTGCACCTCTTCCAACAGTACTTCACTCTCCACACCCCACCCCAGAAACAAGGTCCAGATACCTCCCAAGCACACCCATCATAAGCTCAACAATTCCTTTATGTAAATGCTTCAAATCATACAGCCCAATGTCAGATCTTAAGACCAACTATGGCCCACAAGCACAAACAAGATTCACATGCCTAGTTTAGGTCCCATTGGAACACAAACCTTCTTAATCAGAATGTCGGTTAACAAAAAAAAAAAGAATTACGGAAAAATTACAGAAATATCTGTATCACTTGCATTTCTAGCCCTGCCAATGGAGCAAAGATAACTTCTGAAACATATAATTTAATAATGGATGTTTTACTCCACAGTTTGAGTGTTCATGAGTTTAAAAAATATCCAAAAAGAAAAAAATACATGCCAATACTGGGACTTGAACCAACATAGTCTGTTTCCAAAGAGTTTTAATATCACGCATTAACTGGCTCAGCTACACCCGCTACCTGAAAGAATGACTCTGTCAGCTCATCCATCCCTGGCAGCAGAGCTAGCTAGCTGCATGCCTGGGAAAATTAATGAAGTTTAATTCCTGTTTTAACTTCAAATTAGGCAAATATACTGGTGTTTTTGGTTAATATATATGGGGTGTGATTATTTGTAATGAATGGAAGACAGAGAAATGCCATGAATGCACAAATATGGGGAAAGTAAAATGACTCAAATTATGATGGCGACTGTACTTCATGTGACTTCCGGTTCGGGACTTAGAAAATTTCAGGCTGATTGATGTATGTACATGAGTGTACATCTGCAACAACCTGGCTCCACACAAAACATTCGTCAAATTGCAACCTAAAATGTCATAAGTCACTGCTACCAACAGCACTGTTCTACCATTACAAATCAGTTTATTAATACAAAATATCTGACAGGACCCCTTATTCAAAAGTGACCAAGAATGATATTTCATATGCTACGAGGCAGAAGTGCATGACCCAATGTTGTGTAAAGCTCAGAAAATCAGTAAATATACATCATAGATGTTACAGAAAGTCTAAAATCCTGAAACATACACCTACACAAACAGTCTAGAATAGAAGCAGGACTGACATGATGTAACAACAAAAATTATATGTACACTTGTACAAATATGGAATCCACACAGGAGTTCACCATCAGCAACTCACAACCTCAAACTGAGAATCTCATTAAATAGCAGCAAGCACAGCATTAACTTCACACAACCACAGAAAACTGTCTCCCTCAATTTTATATGTTCTGCTCATCCCACTAAAAATTCCCAGATCTATCAACATGAATTCAAGATAGTACAAAGGGAATCATAATATGCTCACAGCTAACACAGCATAAGCTTCACATCTTCAACCAGCACCAATTTAAAACATTTCAAGAACACTCATTTCATTTGCACATAAATTTTAATATTAACAATAAATGCTTGGTTGACTAAAAGGATGCAATAAATACAATACCTTGTCCTTGGAGTGCCCCTGACGTGCAAGAATATCATACTTTATCTTCCCTTGTGCATCCAGCTGAACAGCAAGAGCATTTGAAGTGCTTTCTTTTCCTTCCCTGCCCATATTCAGCGGATATTGGGCCACAGGTATCTCTGGAAAAGCTCCACCATCTCCAAAGTCCTGTACAAAATTGTATTATAAACAGAACAGTGGTACATAGAATGCAAGGAGCCTGTATAGGTCAGACGCACTTACTAGAGCAGCCAGGGAATTTGCAAGATATTAATTAGGTTTAGTTGGTGTAACAGGAGGTTAAGTGGGACAAGGTGGACATGCTAAAAGCTTATATTTTTTTCTATGGAAAAGGAAATGAAAATCATAAACTGGGAACAGGATTTTTATACACCAAAGTATCAGGAGTAAAGAGAGTACAGTATGTTGGTGATAGGATGTCATATATAGTTCTGAAAGGCCAATGGTGTAATACCATTGATTTCAATGTGCATGCACCAAGTGAGGAGAAAAGTGGTCATTCAAAAGATGGATTTTATGAGAGTTAGAGCAGGTTTTTTATCATTTCCCTAAGTACCATACGAAAAGTCCATTAGGAGATTTTAATGCAAAATTGGAGAGAGAGGGTATTTTCAAACTGATAATTGGGAATGAGAGTCTATATCAGGACAGTAATGATAATGGTGTTAGCATAATAAAGTTTGCCACATGAAAAACTCTGACTGTCAGGAGCAAAACATTCCCACAACAAAACACCTGGACCTCTCCTGATGGGAAAACTCTCAACCATATTGATCACATATTGATGGGCAGGAGATGGCATTCGAGTATACTCGATTTACAGTCTTTCAGGAGAGCTGTTAGTGATACTGATCACTATCTGCAAAATTTAGGAAAAGATTGGCAGGAAGTAATAAAAGCAGCACAGAAGTTTGAAGTGGAAAGATTTAATCTCAGTAAGCTAAATGAGGTGGAGGTTAGGAAACAATATCAGATTAATATCTCAAACAGGTTTGCAGCTTTGAAGAAATTAAATTATAGTGAGGGCATAAACAGGGCTTTAGAAAGCATGAAAGAGAATATCAAAACCTCCTAAAGAGACTGTAGGTCCGCACAGATTGAAAAAGCATCCATCACGGTTTGATGAAGAATGTTTATGTTTTTTAGATCAAAAGAAGCAGGCTAAAATCCAGGGATTACAGGACCCAAACCAAAGCAATGTACATAATCTAAACAATATAAAACTTGAAGCTAGCACACACTGCAGGAACAAAAAAAGGAATACCTGAAAGCTAAAACTGATAAACTTGAAACTAATAGTAAAAGGTAAAAAGGTAAGGTGCACCCTTGTACAGGCACTGCGGCTCTGTACAGGCCATACGGCCCATAGGGGGAGTAGAGGTATAGCTCTACTCTTTCTTGAGCACGGCACTAGAAGGGGGTGAGGGGTCAGCGTCACGCCCCGGCCGCTCTTTACCCCTGGGAAAGACCCAGTACCCATTGTACAGGAGGCTGGGCGGGCCCCAGGGCCGGCCTGGACAGGTGCAGGAAATTTCGCCCCCCACTGGGATTCAACCCCAGACTGTCCAGCCTGTACCCAGTCACTATACCAACTACGCTACCCAGCCCATGAAAGTGACAGTTAAGACCAAGAATATCAGAGACTTATACAGGGGCATCAATTACTTTAAAAAGGGTTACCAGCCTAGAATATAGTAAAGTATGAGAAGGGTGATTTTATTACAGACTCCCACAGTATTTTGGTTAGGCGCAAGAATCATTTCCCTCAGCTTCTGAATGTACATAGGGTTAGTTATGTTAGGCAGATAGAAATACATACCGCAAAACCACTAGTGCCTGAGCCAAGTGCCTTTGAGTTTGAGATGGCTACTGAAAAGCTAAAACAACACAAATCACCAGGTACTGATCGAATCCCCACGGATCGGATTAAAGCAGGGGGTAGACAATTCGCTATAGAGATCATTAAACTCATTCATTCTATTTGGAATGAGGAGGAAATGTCTGAGGAGTGGAACGATTCAATCAATGTGCAAATATATAAGAAGGGTGATACAAGAGACTGTAGTAATTTAACCTTTTGATGCCGGAATTATTTCTTTAATTTTAGCACACCTGTATATAAAATGTGAATAATACAGGAACCAAATATGTTAGAATTATGAAACAAACTGCATTTTGAAGAGAAAAAAATGGAGTGTATACACCATGTTTAAAATGTTCAGTAACTATATTTGTTGAATAAATATATAAAATGCAACTTTAGAGGTTAGCGGTGCCGTACGACCACTATAGTTGACATTAGGCATCAAAAGGTTAAGCAGCATATCACTTTTCCCAAGTATATACAAAATTTTATCTAACATCCTGCTGTCAAGGTTAACTCCATATGCAGAGGAAATTATTGGGGATCATCAGCGTGGATTTTGACACAACAGGACAACTACTGATCATATATTCTCCATTTGTCAGATACCTGAGAAAATATGGGAATGCTATGGAGCAGTGCATCAGCTATTTCTAAACCAAGCAAGCTTATGATTCAGTTAGGAGGGAGGTCTAGTGTAATATTTTCACTGAGTTTGGTAACCCCATGAAACTGGTAAGGCTAATAAAAATATGACACAATATATTTATTTACTGCAATTAGGCTCCCCCCCCTCCCAGTGGCAAGAGTCCTTACACTTGTACACAAATGCAAAGAACATAAGACGAAACAATACAGATCACAGAACATAAAATAGAAAGCAAAGCATATAAAGCAATAAAAAAATAAAACAGAAAATAGCAAATTAAATCAGATGAAGCATAATAAGGGGCTAAGTACATATGAACCATACGAAAGGACGAAGGACATGTGTCTGAATGAAACCTACAGCAGAGACTGGGTAGGCAAGTATTTCTCTGACATGTTTCCTTTTAAGAAAGTTTTGAAACAAGGAGAAGCTTCACTGCCATTATTCTTCAACTTTGCTTTAGAGTACACCATTCGGATGGTTCAGGTAAACCAGGATGGCTTGAAACTAAATGGTACACATCAGCTGCTGGTTTATGCTGCTGATGTTAATATGCCAGGCAGAAGCATATATGCTATAAAGAAAAACACTATAGTTTTAGTAGTTGCTAGCAAGGAGATCAAACTAAGAGTAAATGCTGATAAAAACTAAGTACCTGGCCCTGTCTAGATATCATAATGCAGGACATTTTCACAGAATAAAAACTGATAATAGTTCCTTTGAGACAGTGGAAGAGTTCAAATATTTTGGAACAACATTAATGAATCAAAATTCTATTTAGGAATAAATTAAGAGCAGATTAAAGTAAGGGACTGCTTGCTGTCATTCAGTGAAAAATCCTTTGTCTTCCTGTATGCTACCCAAAGATATAAAGATTAAGATATACAGAATTATAATTTTGCCTGCTGGTTTATATGGGTGTGAAATTTGGTCACTCACATTGAGGGAGGAATGCAGGCTGAGGGTGTTTGAGAATATGGTGCTGAGGAGAATATTTGGACCTAAGAGGTACAAGGTAACAGGGGAGTGGAGAAAACTTCATAATGAGGAGGTAAATGTTCTGTACTCTTCGCCAAATATTATTCAGGTGATCAAATCAAGAAGAATGGTATGGGTGGGGGGCATGCAGCAAGTATGGGGGAGAGGAGAGGTGTATACAGGGTTTTGGTGAGCAAACACGAGGGAAAGAGATCACTTGGAAGAAACAAGCATAGAAGGGGATAATAATATTAAGACGGACCTTCAGAAAGAGGGATGTGAAGGCATGGACTGGATTGATCTGGCAAAAGATAGGGACAAGTGTCAGGCACTCGAACACGGTAATGAAACTTTGGGTTCCATAAAATGTGGGAAATTTCTTGACTACCTGAGAACCAGTTAGCTTCTCAAGAAGGAATCAGCTCCATGGAGAAGTATGTAAGTGTATGCAGAAAAGTAAACAATTAAATCTCCTCAAAGTTATATTTATTCACCAACTGATGCACTAGTGAGTTGTCTTAAAAATATTAAAATTTACATTAAATTAGCTCTAACATGTTTCGGTGTTACAGTTACACCATCATCAGGGTGCACATTAATTTGTTCTTACTAAAGTTACAGTTGTTAAAATAGTCCATTAAAATACATCGGTGTGTGGTTAATACGGTGGTAGTGTGGCTGCATATATTCAGTCTGTAATGTTTAACAGTGTGGTTTTTGTTGAGTTTCTTGTATAGGGTGTCCATAATATCATTTAATCATGAATTGATTGAATTTTGGATATGCTGACACATACCATTACAATTGTGTGCACATTTTAGGTGTATACAATGTAACTGTTGATTGAGATAAATTTTAATATTTTTTAAGACAACTCACTAGTCCATCAGTTGGTGAATAAATAAAACTTTACTAATATCAAGGTGCACGGTACGAATGTGAAAATTAAACCTCCTATTATTACTACAGTAGGGATGGCAAAATGAATTTCTAAGATCACATACGCCAACCTTATACTTGCTCCATGTACATTACACAGATAAACCTATTACTGTACTTCAGGAATATTTTCTACAAACATATTTATATAACTTTCTAAGAGTTTATCCGTACACTCCTCAATTACTTTTCACCATTCCTTACTCTGTATTCAAAGTACATAAGGACACTGTCAGCAGCTTTGACTACAGGTGCTGAACACAAATATGATTAGTAAGCAATGAACTGGAAAGGATGAGGAAGGAAGTGCTCATGACATAATTTGAAGAACAATCCTGGCACTTTCTTGGGAAGAATGAGGAAAGCCATAAAACCCTGGAACAGGCTAGCTGGTCTCCAGGCCAGGATTTACATTCAGGACCTGATGAATAACTGACTGAGTTGCAACATTCAGTGTCTTTTTTATCAGAATGTCAGAACTACAATGATGAAAAGTCAGTTTTAAACTAGAGACTACAATTGGTTTAATACATTTTCCACACACCTTGCTTGCAAAATATTTTTGATAACACAGAAAATTCAACCATTCAGTGCTCCTGAATTTTATTACAATTTACCAATAGAGTTTAATGTGTACACATACAATGTTCAATATCTGTGGGTTTGTGTACTATGAGAGAAAATAATTAACAAGATACTATACATATATACACAGTATGTATGTATGTATGTATGTGTGTGTATAAATATATATATGTATATACACACACACACACACACACACATATATATATATATATATATATATATATATATATACACAGGGTGTTTCACGAATTGTGGACATTCCTGCAGCAGGTGATTTCCTAGGTCTTTGTGATCAAAAAAGTTCATATAAACATTTGTCCGATTTTGGACAGTTACGGAGTTATGGGCATTTTTTAATTCCCGTACACGCCCTCATGTGAACCGCGTTACAGAACCAGCTGGCGGGTGATGTACTCAACTTGGTGGCTTATCATTTGTATTGCAAGCATTATTTTTGCCAACTGACTCGCCCACCCAGCTGCAAACAGTACAGTTCCCGTATCACGACACTTAGATGGTATTTAAGGAATGCGGGATAGGCGGGGTGGGTGGGTATTCGCCTGGACAGTGTATACTGCATGATCCAGCTATTACTACGTGTTCAAAAACCCTTATCACTTACATTACAGTGACTGTGCCGGCACCTGATGTTCAGAACAGTACAGCGATAATTTCGTAAAGGCGTGGGGCGGTAGAAGCGACAGTGTAGAGATAGTCCCATACGCATTCTCATCCAGGTGCGTATGTTACGTTCATGATGCCATTTACATTTTCAGTTCCAGAGTATGCACATATGATTTATGTGTACAGTTTTTGTGACGGTAATTCAGTTCATGCCATAGCTGAATACCAGCAACGTTTTCCGAACCATAGAATACAAACCCAAAGAGGGTTTACTTGAGTTTACCAGACTTTGCGAGATACCAGTACATTTCCCAGCATTCGCATTGCAGCCGAGCGTAATGTTGACGAAGGCATCGATGAAGAAGAAGGCACTGATCAGATCGTACAGAGCAGTCCACGTGCGAGTACGCGAAGAATTGCAAGACGTCTTTGTGTTTCCCACACGAGAGTGTGGAGAACACTGCATGCTGAGGGCACGTATCCATACCATGTGCAGTGAGTGCAACATCTCGGACCTGGCGATTTTGCTGAGAGGCTGGAATTTTGCAAGTGGCCCAACGGCAGTCGCGAGTTGCATCATTACAGCCTGTTTACTGACGAATCGCAATTCAATCGCGATGGTGTCAATAATACACACAACTCTCATGCGTGGGCAGATGAGAATCCCCACACCACTGTGGAAAGCAACTTTCAACATTTTAATGTCAATGAGTGGTGTGCAGTTCTGGACGATCAGCTGACTGGTCTTTTCATCTTGGAAGGTCGTCTTACAAGAGAGGTGTACCTCAGATTTCTGCAGGAGGAATTGCGTCGACTTTTGGAGGATGTGCCTTTAAATAAACTAGGTCGTATGTATTTCCAACATGACTGTGCTCGTCCTCATTCTTCACATGAAGTTAGAAATCTCCTGAACTATTGTTTCCCTGGGCGATGGATTGGACGTGGCAGTCCACACAATTGGCCAGCCAGGTCTCCAGACTTAAGCCCACTGGATTATTGTGTATGGGGATGGATGAAAGAACTGGTTTACAGTGTGAAGGTGGTAACGCGAGATGAATTGCTTAGTCGCA